>ENA-OQIW01000010-OQIW01000010.1-human-gut-metagenome-genome-assembly--contig:-NODE-10-length-56167-cov-4.060207_pt1 | contig 56167 bp, 60 predicted proteins | sample MGYA00242586_ERZ504751 | MGnify/ENA primary metagenome ERZ504751 (study PRJEB26092, sample SAMD00036349) | human gut metagenome | host: Homo sapiens | study: EMG produced TPA metagenomics assembly of...
CCCCTGCTCTACCGACTGAGCTACAGAGGCAAAAATTGGCGACCCGGAACGGTTCGAACCGTCGACCTCTAGCGTGACAGGACTAGCGTTCTAACCAACTGAAACTACCGGGCCAAATGTGGTGGGAACAACAGGGCTCGAACCTGTGACCCTCTGCTTGTAAGGCAGATGCTCTCCCAGCTGAGCTATGCTCCCACATGCCTTTGTCGCTCTATCGAAGTTCTGTTGAATTTCGAATATCTCTCAGCGACAGATATTATAATACTACAACTTGTTCCAAATGTCAACACTTTTTTGAAATTTTTTTCATTTTTACGAGTGACATCACGAACATTTGCGACAAGGCATTTAAAAATCTTTATTCTTTGCTGTTTTTCTCTGCAATCAGCTTTTCAAGGTCATCCTTTGTGAAGACATATTTCTTATTGCAGAAGTGACAGGTTGCAACGGCAACACCCTGTTCATTGACCATAGAACGGATATCGTCATCGCTGAGGGTACAAAAATAATTTTCAAGCTTTTCTTTTGAACAACCGCAAACATACTTAACAGGGTTTTCGTCAAGCACTTCAACCTCAAAGCCTTTGAGGGCTGTTTTGCAGATATCGAGAATACTCATACCCTTTGCAAGCATAGTTGTAACGGGTTCAAGCTCTGCAATATTCTTTTCAAGCTTGTCGATAACAGTATCGTCTGCACCCGGAAGAAGCTGAATAAGCAATCCGCCTGCAAGCAAAACCTCGCCGTCCTCTTTGTCAATCAGCACACCCAAGGCACAAACTGTGGGAATCTGTTCGCTTGTTGCGTAGTAGTTTGCAATATCCTCGGCAATTTCACCGCTGACAAGCTCAACCTGACCTATGTACGGATCGCCTGAACCGTAGTCACGCATAACATTTAGCATACCTGTTCTGCCGACTGCTTTTGCAACATTGATTTTGCCGTTTTCGTAATATTCCGTCGGGCAGTCTGCATTGCCGACATAACCTTTACATTGCCGCTGCTGTCACCGACTGCAATAACGGGACCGAGTTCACCGTCACCCATCACACGGAGGTTGACTGACGCATCTTTCTGTTTGAGCATATCGCCCATAATTGAGGTTGCACACAAAAGTCTGCCGAGTGCGGCTGTGGCACTGCGTGAAAGATGGTGAATCTTCTTTGCGGTAAAAACTATGTCGGAGGCATCAACGCAAGCCGCCATAATCGCACCGTCAGATGTAATACAACGAATTATTTTATCCATATCGGTTATCCTTTCGATTCATTAAACTCTTTGTTGCGTGATTTTTTCATCCTTGCAACATAAATTGCCCTCTGTTCATCCGCTTTCGGGCTTTCAAGGGTAAGGTCGCCGTAAACAGCCTCTACTTCAAAACCTGCATCCGTGAGCATTTTTCTGATTTCATCATCTGTATAGGCTCTTTCCGAAAAGCTTTCGGACGAACGATAATACACACCGTTTTCTTCCTCAAAGAAATCAAGGTCGATTTTCACCTTGTTATCATCTTCGGGAGTGTTTTGCCATACGCAGAAAACGCTGTCGTTTTCATACACAAAGGTATTATCCGCAAGAACATTTTTATGCTTGTACACCGTGTTGACATCAAAAATAAACAGACCGTCATCGTCCATAAAAAGTCCCACACGGTCAAATGTCTTTGCAACATCTTCAATTTTTGTAAGATGATTTATGCTGTCGAGAGTACACACACAGGTATTTATTGTACCATACAAGTCAATACTCTGCATCTTCTGCCTTAAAAACAGGATATCAAGCCCTTCTTCGGAGGCACTTTGCATTGCCTCGCTGAGCATTTCCATACTGTAATCAATTCCGAAAACATCCACTCCCCGCTTTTTCAAAAGTCGGGTGAGAGTTCCCGTTCCGCAGGCAAGGTCAAGCGTTATGCCCATATCATGACCGAAACTTTCGGCAAGCTTTAAAATATAGTCACAGCGTTTCTCATAGCAGGCGTCCTGCATAAGTCCGTCATAAAATCGGGCAAATGACAAATAGCTCGGCATTACTCTTTTTCTCCGTTTTTAATTCGGTCAAGCACAAGCGTGTAGCCGTATGTATCGTTGTCAAACAACGCTCTTTTCACTCGGCTGATAGTTGCGGTTGACGCACCTGTTTCCTTAACAATTTCGGTATATACTTTTTTTTCGGTAAGCATTTTTGCAACAACAAGACGCTGTGACATGGCTTTAAGCTCTGCACTTGTGCATAAATCTTCAAAAAAGCGATAGCAATCTTCCTCGTTTTCAAGAGAAAGAATTGCCTTGAATAAATAGTCGGTAGAATCATTTTTCAGCTTTGAATTCAAAACCGTTTCCTCCTTAATTTTGTTTCCGTAAATTTTGCAAACAATATGTTTTCATACACTAAAATTTTAACACACAAAAGTATGAAAGTAAAGTAAAAACTGCTTTTTCGTCTTTTTTTACGAAATTTGCCTGTGATTTTTTACACATGAATTTATGCAAACACAAAACAGCCGTCCAACTGAACAGCTGTTTTGCACTTACGGTTAAATGTTTTTCTTTATCGTATCGAGAGCGCCTTTTTCAATACGGCTGACCTGTGCCTGTGAAATTCCTATTTCAGCCGCAACCTCCATCTGAGTTTTGCCACGAAAAAACCTCATTGAAAGAATCCGCTTTTCCCTGTCCGAAAGATTTGTAATTGCCTCTTTTACGGCAATTTCTTCAAGCCATGTTGAATCGTCATTCTTATCGCCTATCTGATCCATTACATATATAGTATCGTTTCCGTCCGAAAACACGGGTTCATAAAGCGACACCGGCTCGACAATTGCCTCAAGCGCAAGCACCACCTGTTCCTTTGGCATCTCCATAATTTTGGCAATTTCTTCAACAGTCGGCTCACGGTTGTTTTTATTTGTGAGCTGTTCTTTTATCTGCATTGCACGGTAAGCCGTGTCCCTCATTGAGCGTGAAACCCTGACTGAGTTGTTGTCACGCAGAAACCGTCTGATTTCACCGATTATCATAGGCACTCCGTAGGTGCTGAATCTTACATCAAGCGTCGGATTAAAATTGTCAATCGCCTTGATAAGCCCGATTACACCCACCTGAAACAAATCATCGGGATTTTCGCCCCTGTTTGTAAATCTTTGAATTACGGACAGCACAAGCCGCAAATTTCCGTTAATCATCTTGTCTCTTGCCTTTTTCTTTTCGGCAGGAGAACCGTTTTTGATTATATTAAGCAGTTCCCGTTTTTCGCTTTCTTTAAGCAGTTTTAGCTGTGATGTGTTTACTCCGCAGATTTCAACTTTTCCGTATTGCAAAGAATTACCCCCGAATCTGAATTTTAATCGGTTTTGTCTTTACAATAGTTATTGACGGTTTTATTGCTTTTATACTTTGAGTAATTTTTTTAAAAAGTTTTCTAAACTTTAAAATTGTACATTGACAATGGTACAATCAAATGGTACAATTTAAGTGTAGAATTAGCCATGTTATACAAATTCGCATATAAATCATTAAAAGGAGGACGGCTATGTTTACAATTGATTTCACAAGCCGTGTGCCGATTTACGAGCAGATTTGCAACAATGTAATCAGACTTGCATCGGCGGGTGTGTTCAAATCGGGTGACAGACTGCCGCCTGTACGAACGGTTGCAAAAGAAATCGGAGTAAACCCGAATACCGTTGCAAAGGCATACCGCACGCTTGAAATTGACGGCTACATTTACTCAACTGTCGGCAGAGGAACATTTATGACCGACAAGCTGACAAAAGACACGGCATACAGAGATATGCTCTGAAAGCATTCAGAGAAGCCACCAAAAATGCAGAACTGTACAGCGTTCCCCGCCAACAGCTTATTGACATTATTGACGCCATATACGAAGGAGGCGGTAAGAATGATTGAGGTTAATCACATAACAAAAAGGTTCGGTAAGGTAACTGCCGTTGATGATTTTACGCTCGACATAAACCGGGGCTCCGTACTCGGCATTGTCGGAAGCAACGGCGGCGGAAAATCAACACTTCTGAGAATTTTGTCAGGTGTGTTTGATGCTGACAGCGGTGAAGTTAAAATTAATGGTCAGAACATTTATAACAATCCGTCTGTTAAGGGCGAATGTTTTTTTATTCCCGATTTTCCGTATTTTTCAAACAGTGCAACACTCGAAAACACGGCATATCTTTACCGCAGTCTTTACCCGAATTGGAACGAGAACGCTTTCAGACAATTTTGCTCCGTGTTTCCTATTGACCCTGATGCAAAAATAATTGATATGTCAAAAGGTATGCAAAGACAGGCGGCTTTGATATTGGCGATTTCAACCTGTCCGAGATATCTTTTGCTTGATGAAATTTTTGACGGACTCGATCCGGTTGTCCGCCGTCTTGTAAAGAAAATTCTCATTGACAATGTTTCCGCAAACGATATGACCGTTGTCATTGCGTCACACAATCTGCGTGAGCTTGAAGAATTGTGCGACAGAATCTGCCTTATCCACAAGGGCAAGTTGCTTCTTGAGCGTGAAATTGACGAAATCAAGCTTGGACTCCGCAAGGTTCAGGTTGCGTTCACGGAAGTTCCCGATAATTCGTTCTTTGAAGAAATCAATGTTATCAATTTGTGGAGAAACGGAAATATATTCGACCTTACAATCAGAGGAACGGAAGATGAGTTTATGCCAAAGCTTGAGGAGCGTAAACCTCTTTACATTTCAGCCGTTCCGATGACATTGGAGGAAATTTTTATAAGTGAAATGGGGGCAGCAGGTTATGACGCAGAAAACATCATTTAAAAGCAGAATGAAACAGGCATTTTCATTCTTCCGCAGTGACCTGAGAGCCTGTACTCCGTTGCTTGTGGTATTCGGACTTATCTCGGCTGTAACGGTTGTAATCTGCTACACAATATGCGTTGTGCTTGGCGAGGACATGACCTTTACAGGTGCGTTGTTAAGCCTTAACTTTCTGGGAGTTACGAACTCAGGCACAGGCATAATCGAGATTTTCCAGTATTCATCGGCAAACCTCATTTATCTTATTTCAATAATATTTACAATCATCTACACGGTGCGAATTTATTCGTATCTGCACAATAAACGTAAGGCTGATTTGTACGGTTCTCTGCCGATTGGCAGGTCAACGCTGTTTGTCACAAAAACAGCGTCGGCATACCTCATGTCAATTATCCCGACATTATTTTTCCTCGGAGTGATTTCAATTATCACGGTCTGCACGGGAAATTCCGTAATAAGCGAGCTTAGTTCGATGTTCCTCAAAATATGCCTCGGAACACTTGCATCAATCTCGTTTTTCGGTCTTATTGCAATTTGTTGCGGAACAATGCTCAACTCCGTGCTTATGTTCATTGCGGTTTGCGTAGCTTATCCGCTTTCCGCAATCTTCATCAAAGGCATTGTTGTGGGTTGTTTTGACGGCTTTTATGTTGGCATTTTCAAAGACAGCATTATCATGAACGCACTCAATCCGCTTGCCGCATATGACGGAATCAACATTATTTACTGGCTGATTTTCTCGGTTGCTTGTATTGTCCTCGGTGCTTTTCTTGCAAAAAAGAGAAAAGCGGAAAGAGCACAGTCGGCATTTGCATTCCACCTTCCGTGCTACATAATCAAGGTGCTTGTTTCATTCCTTGCAGGCATGTTCCTCGGTGTGCTTTTCGGCTCGGTAAATGTTCTGGGCGGATATGCGGGTTTTGTTTTCGGATTTATTCTTGCAAGCGTTCCCGTTTACATCATTGTTCATCTTATTTTATACAGAGGCTTTTCAAAGCTTATCAAAACTTCGATTCCGCTCGGTGCGTTAATTATTGTAAGCTGCGTCGGTGTTGCTCTCTGCTGTTTTGACGCATTCGGCTACAACAGTTATGTACCGAAAACTCAGGATATCAAGAGTGCCGGATTCTATGACGCAAATTCAAACTATCAGGCAAAAGGCAGTGCTGTCGGCAAAAATCTTAAAGATATGGCTGACGATATTACAGACAAAGACACAATCGCAAATATCTTGGAGGCACATTACCAACTTGTAGACAATCGCAATTATTCGGTAAAGAACAAGTTCAAAAACACTTGGATTTCAATGTTCAAGGACAATGTTCCTGTATTCAGCGAGATTTCAAAAAATCCCGATTACGCATTTGCCTACACTCTCAACAACGGTAACATCGTTACAAGAACATACAGCTCTGCATCGGCTTTTGAAGAAACTGAGAGCTATCTTTCAAGCACTTATAACGAACTTGACACATCCGACATCATCTATTCAAAGGGCTATATCAAGGCATACAGTCCGCTTGTAAAGGCTGATTACAAGAATATTAACACATTTATCGTTGCAGGCTTTGACGGCAAAGCAACTGACGATAAGCATCCTGATTTTGTATCAAGCAAAATTATTTATACTGATGATGACGGAACAGTAAGTTATTCTAAAAATTACAAAAATACAGCCGAAAAAATTAAAGAGGCTTTTCTCAAAGACCTTGATAATTGCAGTGACGAGGACTTTGCGAAAATAGGTCAAATGACCGATTATGCAGATTATGCGCTTGATGTTGCCTATGTCAATTACGGTGAATACGAAAGCTTTATAGAATCCGAACCCGATGCTGTATGTGTGATTGCGATTGCAACAGGTGATGTTAATTCGTATTACGATGAAATAAGAAATATGGATTCTTACAACGGCAATACTGCCGCAAGAACACAGGTTGTTTATACTGTTCCCAAAAGCTTTAAAAACACTATAAAAGCGTTGCAGGAGCTTGGTATTCTGAACAGCAAGCTGTATATGGACAAGGATTATCTGCCGGGTGATTCAACATCTTATAAGGAATACACAGGCGAATATTACTACGATGATTACACCTCCTCATCCGATTTGTATGACTATACAGACGATTCTTATATTGACGACAGCGAATATTGATACAGGCATTACACTACAGGAAAGCAGGATTTTAAATGGAACTTTACAACGGACGACCAACCGACTTAACAGGCAGAGAAGACCGTGAAATCAGAGTATATGACCTTCTCGACAGCCTTGGAATTGAATATCAGCGAACCGACCACGGACACGCTGACACAATGGAGGCTTGCAACGAGATTGACGCTGTGCTTGATGTGCTGATTTGCAAGAATCTTTTTCTGTGCAACAGGCAGAAAACCGACTTCTATCTTCTTATGATGCCGGGTGACAAACCTTTTAAAACAAAGGAGCTGTCAAAGCAAATCGGAAGTGCAAGACTTTCGTTTGCGACTCCCGATTTTATGCTCGAATTTCTCGACATAAAGCCGGGTGCGGTGAGCGTTATGGGGCTGATGAATGACAAGGACAACCGAGTAAGACTTCTTGTTGACGAGGATGTTCTCAAGGGCGAATATGTCGGTTGTCATCCGTGTGTAAACACCTCAAGTTTAAAAATTAAAACCGCCGATGTTTTCGGAAAGTATCTTGATGCGGTTCACCACACCGCAACAACCGTAAAGCTTATCGGTGAAGATTAAGTGTAGAAATCATTAAAAGTATTAAACGCAACGGGATAAATTTTTCCGTTGCCGTTTCGTTTTTTACAGAACATAACTGCCCCGAACCTTTGAAAGATTCGGGGGCAGTTGTCTGAATATTAAGAAAAATGAGTGTCAATTATTTGATTTACTTTTCAATCTTTCTTCTGTAGCAAACGAACATTGCACCGCTTGCAACGAGCATTACAAGTGCAACCGAAACAGCAGTCATCGGGTTGCCTGTCTGAACTGCACCGTTGCCGCCTGTTGCAGATTTTGTTACTGTATCCTTTGTTGCAGTATCTTTTGTTGAAGAAATATCTTTTGAAGGAACTCCGTTTGCATAGTAGTTAACCTTGAATGTACCTGTAACCTCTGTTGAATACTCTTCATCTTCAGGAAGATTGAGCCATTCGTTTACATCACCCATAACATCAACTTCAAGATTTGTCATTGTGTCATCAGGGCGAACATAAACAGGACTTATATATACCATATCTTCCTCTGTGCCGTCAAAAGTCTTTGTGTAAGTTTTGCCTGTAATTTTATCCTTTACAGTAACTTCAAGACCTTTAAATTCGGGATAGAAATATGTTTCATCGTAGTATTCCTTGCTTTCGGGGCTTCCGTCATACGGCATATCAGCTCATAGAAGAAATCAGTATCAGCCTTTGTGTAGTTCACCTTTTCGGGTGCTTTTACGGAAACCACTTCGTAACGGTCATCAAGTTCAGGTACATCCGGCCATATGTTTTTAAAGTTGATTTTATAGCTTGTCTGTGCATCCTGATATGATACATTTACAGTATACTCTCTGTAAATCATACCGTAAAGCTTTGAGTTTAATTCAGTAACAATTTTTTTAAACTCATCCTCGGTCATATCTTCTGTAAAATCAGGCATATTTTTCTCAGATTCAATCAATGCCTTAATTACTTCGCCGTAATTAAACGGATCAGCAAGCTCAGCTTTGCAGTCCTTAGCATCAACCTTTTCGGTTGTACCGTCACTGTAAACAGCTTCAATTTCCATGCCTGTAAGGTCAAGTTTGAGTTCAAGATTGAACTGACTGAAATACTTGATTAGGCTTTCTTCTGTTGCATTTTCGTCTGCGATTTTTGATAAATCAATATCCGGTTCAATCACATCCTCTGATGTGTATGTAAGCTTGTCGGGGAGCTTTGTAATTTTAAGCTCTGTTACCTTTTTTGCCTCATCGGGTGACGCTGTGTCGTCTGTCTGTGCAAACGCTGTGAACACGCATGAAAATGCAAGCATCAAAACGATTGCAAGAGATAATACTCTTTTCATAAATTTTTCCTCCTGAAAACTAAAAATCATTGTATGATAAATATATATACAATCACAACGCTATTGTAGCACACTATTTTGCAAAAATCAACTGTTTCAACAAATAATTGTCGCAAAAATTCTTCACTTGCTGTTTTTTATGAATTGTTTATATAGTATATTATTGCATTTGAGATTTAATTATAATTGTTCAAATAAATTTGTATTTATTGCAAATTTTCTATTGTAAAATTCTGTCATTGCTGATATAATTGTAGGTGGAATCAAAAAATTACTGAATACCCGAAAATCGGCATAAAACCTAACCGGCAAATATGGTGATTAAATTGAAAATTCTGCTTAATCCAGACAAAGAAATTGTAAAAGAAGTTCGCAAACAGCTTATACGCACGGGCGGTTATTGTCCGTATATGTTAATCAGAAGCCCTGCAACACTGTGTATGTGTGAGGATTTCAGGGCAAAAATTGCCGATCCCGAATTTGAGGGATACTGCCATTGCCTGATGTATTATAAACAAAAATAGAATTTTATACATAACAAAATAAAAATAATCGGAACAGCCGTGATTGGGTTTACGGCTGTTCCGATTTTTTAGGCAGAAAAACTCAATCGAGTGAAGTAAATCTGAACTTAAATGTTATAATCCCGTTTTCAAATTCGGCTTTATATTTGAATCCATGCATTTCAAGGGCGGATTTTACTATTGAAAGTCCTATTCCGCTGCCACTCTTATTATCTCCCTTTGCGGCTCTGAAATAAGGTTGCCACAATTTTGAGAGATTTTCCCTGTCAAATGACGAGCATTGATTGCTGATTGATAATACATCATCCGAAACATTAATTGTGATATCCGAACCGTAATCGGAATATTTTTCGGCATTGTCAATAAGATTTTCAAGCACCGTTTTAAGCATGGCAGGGTCTGCTTTGATTTTTGCCTTTGAGTTATAAATGAAAATAATTTCGTGTTCTGTGTGAACATAATAATTTTCAAGAATTTTCTCAATAAACGGTTTAAAGTCAAAAACTTCGCAATTCAGCTTTAATGCGGGCGAATCGAATCGTGACAAATCGAGCATTCTGTGAATAAGAATGTCCATTTCCTCGGTCTGTTGCTGAATAATTTCTATGTTATGAAGTTTCTTTTCGGTATCTTCCTCATTTTTAAGATTTTCCGCAAAACCGCCTATGACAAACAAGGGGGTTTTGAGATTGTGCGCAATTGCATTTGTCATTTCAAGACGGGTTTCCTCCTGTGCGGTTCGCCTTTTAAAATCTTTCCACGAGAAAATTTCAACCGTAATCACCACCGCCATTATCGTAAACGCAACAGCAAATACCGTTATAAACTTCCATAGGCAATCATCAAGCAGATTTATTTCTTTTAAAGAAGTAATATGAAATACTCTTGTAACCTCTTTATATTCATTCGGCGAGTTGTTTATCATATGATTTTCGGTATAATAAAGGCAATCTCCCATTAATAAATAATATTTAAAAATCCCGTCAGGAACTGCCCCAGTCTCATCATAGATGTCTGTAAACAGACTGTTGTCACTCAGGATTTTTTCAACATCTTTTTGGGAGTATTTCGGTTTGCTTTTTCCAAGGAAAAAGTCCTTATCAATTATATTACGGTGCATTTCGTCATTTTCAAACGGAGAAGCCTCTAATTCTTCTATGGTCAGATAATCATATTTGCTAAGGTCAAATCTATATGTTTTAACAACTTCATCCTGAACATACCAATCATTCACTTTGTTGGTCTTTAGAACCTCAAGCTGACAAGGGACATAGCCGTATTTTTCGCTTTCATAAAACTTTTTGCAAATCAAAATATAGTAATTTCCGTCATTATCAGTCGGAGTGTTGAGATATCCGCAAATTTCTTTATACTCATTATCACTGAGCAAATTTTTAAGTACATCAAACCTAATATAATTTTCTGTACCCATATCCAATATTCCGCCGTTGATATCATTATAATGGACAGTCAGTACATTGTCTGTCGTAATCGTCATATCGTTATCATAGGTTAATTGAAAGTATGTATTGCCCTTGTCAACATTTTCATTAATCAGCGCCACATACTCATTGTAGGAATTATTCGGACTTGTTACGATTGCCGTTTTTAATATAGTCCATCTTTGTATTCAGTTCATTTACTGCGTTGGCTATGAGTAAATCCCTTGAACTGTCGAGTATTGCAAAAGAGGTAAAAACCGTTCCCAGCAGACACACAATTATTGTTACGGAAATTATAATGTAATGAAACTTTTTTCGCCGTTTGATATATCTTGATTTCATTTTTTATCCTCCGCCTTATACCCTCGCCGTATTACCGTTTTCAAAACAGACGCATTTTCGCCCAATGCTTTTCGGATATTTTTGATATGCGTGTCAAGCACTCTTTCATCAATCATTGTGTCATAGTACCAAACGGCTGTGATGATTTTTTCACGGGACACAACGCTGTTTTTATTCTCTAACAGAATTTTAAGAATAGCATATTCCTTTGCGGTAAGAGTTACTTCTTCACCGTCGGACACAACAACACCGTTGTTCGGATTGAGCGAAACATTCCCCACCGTAAGCAAATTGTGCCGTACAAGTCCTTTTGAACGCTTGATGAGGCTTTCACCTTTTCATAAAATACTGGCAGAGCAATCGGCTTTACAATGTAATCGTCACAGCCGAGAGCGTAGCCGTTGAGCATATCCGCCTCGCTTGTTCTTGCCGTGATGAACATAATCGGCACATCGCTGTATCTGCGGATTTCTTTGCAAAGCGTAAACCCGTCCATTTCGGGGAGCATTACATCAAGGAGCAAAAGGTCATAGCTGTTCTCATATGCCTTATCAAGTCCCTTTAAGCCGTTTTCCGCAAGGGTGATATTAAATTTTTCTTTATCTCTTTTTGAAAAATATTCGACAAGCATTTCACGAATATTTTTATCGTCCTCAACCAAAAGAATGTTGTACATTTTCCTCACCGTACTTTGATTGTAATACATCAATCTGAAGTTGATATGTAGATTTCTGTATATTTAAAATTCAGTTTCTGCCATAACTAAAACGGCGGATGCAATTTTCAGCATCCGCCTTGTTTTATGTATCTTATTTATTGACAAAATATCTGATGATATCCTGACGGGTTACGATACCGATAAAAGTACCGAGGTCATCGGTTACGGGGATAAAGTTCTGATTCATTGCCCGTGCAAGAAGCTCGTCCATACCTACCGAAATTTTAACTGCCGGATTAAAGTCGGGACGGAGTATGTCACGGATACGAAATTCTTCCTGTTCTTCAATATCGCCCGAAGTCTTTTTGTCAATTATATGCCACAAGAAGTCACCCTCGCTCACCGTGCCGACATATTTTCCGTCACGGGTTATAACAGGGATAGCGGTGTAGCTGTGAGCACGCATTTTTTCAAGTCCCTGTCTTAGGTATTGTCCTCATAAATATATTTTAAAGAATCTTTATGCTTTAAAAGCATAATAACATTCATCTTTTCACCTCCAGTCAAAAAACAAATATTGTCAGCCAAAGGTCATTATAGTACCAAACAAACAATATTGCAATATCTTTTTACAATATTTTACACAATTATTGCATTTTTGATTTTACATACTTATTTGTAACATAAAGCTGTCCGATAAGGTACACCACGCCTGCCGTGAGCAAAAGCGTTTTAACCTGCAAAAGTCCGCTCATCATAAAAATTACTGCGGTTACGGCTGTAAGAAGATATGCCCATAATTTTGAAAATCTGTTAAAGCATAAAAACCACAAAATAAGTGCAACGACCGTCAGAACACAGGTTGAGATTATCCAAAAGGTTTCCATAATCGGCTTTGTAAAACCGCCCTCAAGCACGCCGATGTTGATTCCCATAAGAAAAATACTGCAATACTTTCCGATTCTTTCTATGTAAAGCATAGCCCTGTTATCAAAAATTGTTCTGTCTATTCTGTTGCTTTTTATATAGACGATGTCGGGTACAAGCAAAGCAATTGCAAAAGCAAGTCCGTACCAGTTAAAAAGATTTGTACTGAAAAAGTCCATAAGTTCACTCCGTTATTTATTGTTTTCGTGGTATTCACAAAATTCCTTCGTTTTGCTCCAATACTTTATTCCCCAGTTTTCAAAATTCCACTCCTCCATATAATCGTTACATTCGTAGTCGATGTACCACAAAAGTCCGTTGTTTAAAATGAAATTTGTCGGGAAATAATCTATGTTAATTCCTTTTGGATTCAACAGTCTGCACATTTCACGAATCTGCTCAATATATTCGGGTTTCATCTCATTCTGCAAAACAAGCTCATATGCGGTTTTGCCGTCAATGTAATCTTTAAGAATCCTCTCGTTTTCTACATCGCAGTCAATAAGCTTCGGCAGTCTAAGCCCGGCATTTTTCAGCCGTTCGTAATCGTTAAGCTCACTTTGAATTTTGTTACCGAAGGTATAGTATGAACACGGCTCGTGGTGAATCTGCTTTAAAACATAATTGTGTTCTCCGTCTGACACAAGGTAGGAATAACCGCCCTTGCCTTTTCCGAGAAGCTTAATGACGGTAAAATCTTTTCCGTTCACACTCATAGTATCCATACGAACACCTCCGCACATATTACCGTATTATTTTATCACAGCTAAAGTTTGGGTGCAAGTTTTAAATTCTTTATGTGTAATGAACAAATGCTAAAATAAGTACATTCGGTAAAATAAAAAAGCGTGGATTTATAAATTTATTTTCTCATGCGGCAATTTATTACAAATTTGTTGTTGATTTTCTTATTAAAAAAAAGTATGATATAGAATATATTATTCTGCCCAAATGCCACAGTTGTGACATTTGATGCCCACTACAATTGAATAACAACTTTTAACACACAGGAGAAGATTTATTTGGAAAAGAAAAAATTCAGAATCAGCGGAAAGCTGATATTTAATCTCGCTGTTGTGGCAATCTCGATTTATCTGATCATATACTTCTTTGTTTCGGAGGACGGTCTGATCGACTTGCTCAAAAAGCCTGACGGCTGCAATATGCTGATTATCCTTGCGGCTTTGCTTATTTATGATTTGAACATCCTTGTTGACGCTGTTGTCACGCTGATATATGTGCGGTCAAAGTATGAGAATTTCAGCTTTATTGAGGCTTTGAAGGTCGCATTTGTCGGAGTATTCTTCAGTGCGATTACACCGTCAAGTACAGGCGGACAGCTATGCAGCTTTACCTTATGTCAAAAAAGAACATAAGCGTAGGCTTCGGTTCGGCTTGTATGACGCAAAAGTTCATTGTGTATCAGATAGTAATGACCGCTGTCAGCGTTATTGCCGTTATCACAAGGTTCAACTATTTCAGCGATGCTTTTACAAACATCTGGTCAACACTTTTCATTATTTTCGGATTTACCGTTCAGCTTGCAATGACGGCTTTGTTCCTGCTTGTTTCATTCAGCCACAAGGTTACAAACAAGCTCATCAATCTTATTTATAAGATTATGAAAAAGTTCAAGTTCATTAAAAATCCCGAAAAAAAGGTTGAAAGACTTCACAAAGAAGTTGATATGTTTCACGACACAAACAAACAGCTTTTTTCAAGCGTAAAACGGCTTGTTGTGATTTATGCACTTGTATTCATTCAGGTAATTTTAATTCTTTCAATCCCCTATCTCATATATATTGCGTTCGGTATGGCACCGATTGCAAGAGCGGCAGGTCAGCCGACACTTTCATTCTATGATTCAATCTGTATTCAGTCATTCGTGCTGTTCACGGCAAACCTTATACCGCTCCCCGGTGCATCGGGCGGTGCGGAGCTTGCATTCACAATGTACTTCGGTTCGTTCTTCAAAATCGGTGCAATAAGCAAAATCAAGCCGGCAATCCTTATGTGGAGATTCATTACATACTACGGAGCAATTCTGATTTCTGCCCCGTTCTCCTACTTTACAAAGGGCAAACGGCGTGACGATGAAATAAAACAAATTGAAGAAGAACTTGAATCGGAAATGGATAATAAAAAAACGGAAGAAAAAGTAACTCAGTAGTATTTTCATAAATATCTCTTTCAAAAACGGAGCAGACACAATTCAGTCTGCTCCGTTTTTTGTTGTATGACAAACCTGTTAGCCATTTTTTACGGTCAATTGTTGGAAACAATTTGTAGCGGCGAACCTTGTTCGCCGCTGCAGTATATCATCAAACATTCTGTTTAAGGCAGGTTTTCAGGTCATCTTCTGCGTTGCTGATTGGACGCAAGCCAAATGTTTCTGACAAATACTGCAACACATTCGGGCTTAAAAATGCAGGGAGTGTCGGGCCGAGGTAGATATTCTTTATTCCGAGGCTTAAAAGTGCTAGCAAATCGGCAACCGCCTTTTGCTCGTACCACGAAACAATCAGCGACAACGGCAAGCCGTTTACATCTGTATCAAACGCATCGGCAAGTGCTACGGCAATGCAGATTGCGGAGTAAACATCGTTGCACTGACCGATGTCGAGTAATCTCGGCAAGCCGTCGATGTCACCGAATTCGAGCTTGTTAAAGCGGTATTTTCCGCAAGCGAGCGTCATAATTATGCAGTCTTTCGGCACTTTTTCAGCAAACTCCGTGTAGTAATTTCTGCCCGTCTTGCACCGTCACAACCACCAATAAGGAAAAAGTGTCTGACTTTTCCGCTTTTGACGGCCTCGACAATTTTATCGGCATATGAAAGCGTAGCGTGATGACCGAATCCCACAAGAATTTCGTGCGGTTCAACATCTTCCTTAAAGCCTCCGAGTTCAATTGCCTGCTGAATAATTTCGCTGAAATCTTTGTCGCCGTTTTCCTTTTTGCCGATGTGCTTAACACCCTCCCAGCCGACAACATTTGTACTGTAAATTCTGTCTTTGTACGAATCTCTCGGCCGCATAAGGCAGTTTGTCGTCATAAGAATACAACCGGGGATATTGTCAAACTGCTTTTGCTGATCTTGCCATGCACCGCCGAAATTGCCGATAAGATGCGGATATTTTTTTAAACCGTCATAGCCGTGACACGGTAGCATTTCGCCGTGAGTATAAACATTTATGCCCTTGCCCTTTGACTGTTCAAGGAGCATTTCAAGGTCTTTCAAATCGTGACCCGACACAATAATAAACGGACCTTTTTTGATGTGAACATCAACCTTGTGCGGTGACGGATTGCCGTAGGTTTCAGTGTTTGCTTCATCAAGTTTTTTCATAACTTCAAGAGCATTTTCACCCGTTCTCATCGTCATTCTGATAAGCTCCTCAACCGTGAGCGAATCATCCGTTGTCGCCTCAAGTGCAGTGATGTAAAAATCGTCAACCTGATCGCTGAAATAGCCGAGTTCACGAGCCTGATGACCGTAGGCGCTTATGCCTTTGAGACCGTAAACAATTGTCTGTCTTAAAGAGCGGATGTCGGGGTCAAGCGACTTTTCATACATAATTCCCGCAAGCGGTGCGTCTTTGAGCATTTCCGACTTTGTTTCGGGAAGATTGTAGGTTGCGTGCAGAGTATGATTTTTGATTTCGCCCACAACTTCACGAAGTTTTTCCTTGATTTGCTGAGATTCACGCAAAAGCGACACATGCACATCGGCATCAAAGTTTACATTCGTCAGCGTTGTAAAAAGGCAGTTTTCCACAAAGCGAACAATGTCCTTGTCAATGTGCTGACCTTTTTCAATAAGCACCTTGCCGTAACAGCTTATGCCCTTCAGCTGAAAGATAAGTAAATCCTGAAGATTTGCAATTTCGGGAGTTTTTCCGCAAACACCGAGCCGTGTGCAACCCTTTCCGTTCGCAGTCTGCTCACACTGATAGCAAAACATCTCATAACCCAAGTCCATATTATTACTCATAAAAATTACCTCCGAAACATTCTGCAAATATTATCTGCAAATTTTCGGAGGTTTATTCTTAATTTTGATATTCTGTTTTAAAGATTTGCGAAAACCTTTGTGCCTTTATTCTTAATCCAAAACCAAACCGGAAGGCTGATGAGGATAAAATAAAATGCTGTGCAGGCGAGGAAAAATTCAGTCGAAATTTCAATTTCAAAGCTGAGAAGAATCGGATACGCAATAGCAGGTACGCATACGGCAAGAACTGAAAGCAATAACGAAAGCATAACACTTGCACTCTGTTTTACTGCCTCAGCGGTTGTATTCCAGTCAAGCTTTGGTCTTTTCAGGTCAAACATAAGTCCGAGAAGTCCCGAGAACAACGAGAAAATTATCGGAATAAGAATTGTGATAATAATATTAACCGGTTTCATTCCGAGCATTATTGAGAGAACAACCGAGGGTACAAGTGAAACAACGCCGTTTACAATAAAGTGAAGTTTCAGCTTTTGTGTAAGCACCTGCAACGGTGATACAGGAAGCGACTGCATAAGCCAAAGGTTTTTTGCTTCCATTGAAATTGATGCCGCAGAAATCGGTCCCATTGAAATCACAAAGGCAATCACAAGTGGAAGATATACTGAAATCATTTCAATCAATGTACTTGGAAATTGCTTCAGCGTATTAAGCTGGAACACCGCATAAATTGTTCCGCCTACCATAATTAACGCACTGAGTCCGCTGTTAAGCATATAGGTCGCGTTGCCTGTGAACATCATTCTTTCTTTGCGTAAAAGCGCCTTTGATGCAGAGCTTACTTTCAAAGTTTTCTCCTTATACACGGCTTTCTTCGCACCCTTTTTCGCTGTTGCAAGCTTTATGAAGCTGTGAGAAAGCACCGCATAAACAACTGCAAAGAATGCAATAATTACTACAGCAACACCAAAAAGCGGCAACAAGTCGCCCGATGCGCCAAGTCCTGTGAGATAAAGCGGATATGCACTGTCCATTATATTTGCACCGATGCCAATTGAATTTGCAGCGAGTGTTTTTACAAGGTCCTCTGCCTGATAATAAAGGTAAAAATACAGTGCAAAGAAAACAAGTGAAAATACGATTGTCACAACATTTTTATGTCTTGTCCTTGATGTTACAAATGCAATCAGCCAGCCGAGAATGCACGAAACGCTCAGGCTTAAAAGCGGAACTAAAAGCAGAATCACAATCTGACTTACTACAAGCGAAGCCGAAACAGACACATTTGTTGCATAGGCCGCAAAAGCAGGGACCTGTACAAGTGCACAAAAGAAAAGATTTTGTGCATACAGTGGCAACATTCTGCAAAAGAGAATACTGCGAGGCGGAATAGGCATTGAAAGCAAAAGTTCATTATCCTTTGCCTCATAAAGCTGTGAGAGCGAAAGGAAAATACAGCCTATTGTGCTGATTACAAACGACGCACCCATAACATAGAGAAAATACAACCAACTGAATCCCGATGTTGCAAGCATAGGTGCCATCATGCTGAACATATTGTAGAACATAAATGCAAACACAACAACGACAAAAGCGAGAAGAGCAAGATAAACAGCCGGTGAGTTAAACGAACTTTTTTTGCCGTTCTTTTTCTTGTTTGACGAATTTGCGGTGTACCGTGCAAGTGCCTTTTGAAATTGGAGTTTAATTAAGGTTTTAAGCATCTTTCTCCTCCAGTTCAAGGAATACATCTTCAAGCGAATCATCGCCCTTGACCTCATCCATTGTACCCGACTTGATAAGTTTGCCGCTTTTGATGATAGCAACCTTGTCGCAAAGCTTTTCGGCAACTTCAAGCACATGGGTTGAGAAGAAAATTGCACCGCCGTTATCGCACATCTCTCTCATCAAAGTTTTGAGAAGGTGGGATGATTTTGGATCAAGACCTACAAACGGTTCATCCATAATGATAAGCTTGGGGTTATGTATGAGTGCGGAAACAACTGCAAGTTTCTGTTTCATACCGTGAGAATATCCGTCAATTGTCTGAGCAAGTGCATTTTTAATTTCAAACATTTCAGCATATTTACTGATTCTTGCCTGACGGTCAGACTGGCTGATTCCGAAAATATCGGCAATAAAATTGAGGTACTTAATACCTGTCATAAACTCATACAAATCGGGATTGTCGGGAATGTAAGCAATTTTGCGCTTACATTCGAGAGGTTTTTCTTTTACCGACACACCGTCAACATAGATTTCGCCCTCGTCAAAGTTGAGAATTCCACAGCAGGATTTGATTGTTGTTGTCTTTCCTGCACCGTTGTGTCCGATAAAGCCGTAAATCTCGCCTTTTTGAATATGAAGTGACAAATCGTCAACAGCCTTTTTGTCACCGTATTTTTTAGTTAAATGTTCTATTCTGAGCATAAGCGCTCCTCCTATAGCCAAATAAATTAAGCAGATTATACTACACAAAATCTTCTTGTGTCAATATGTTATAAAAATTCAACAAGTTTGAATTACAAACCAATAAATCTGCGAATTTTGGATAACAGAAACCATTTTTGACGAAATATAAAGTCCGTTGGAATATTTTGCATTACGAATCATCTTGAATATATGCAGGAATGATTTATAATATTAGTACAGATTATTTTTTGGAGGTTCATCTTGGCAAAGTTCAAAAGAAAATATACACTCGGGGAAGAAATTTTCAACTCTGTATCACACGGAATCGGTGCAGGTCTGTCGATTGCGGGAACGGTTGTGCTTATCGTTACGGCGGCAATCCACACAAATGCGTGGGGTGTTGTCAGCTCTTGCATTTACGGTGCATCGCTCATCATACTCTACACAATGTCAACTCTGTATCATTCTTTCACAAATGAAAAGGTAAAAGCATTTTTCCGAATAATGGACCACAACACAATTTTTCTGCTGATTGCAGGAACATACACACCGATTACTCTTTACTACCTCAACGGTGCGACAGGTTGGATTCTGTTCGGAATTGTGTGGGCATCGGCAATTTTCGGAATAGTTATGAACTCAATCAACCTTGAAAAGCAAGGATTCCGTCAATATTCTGCTACATAGGAATGGGTTGGGTAATAATCTTTGCAATAAAACCGCTTATGGAACATATGCCGTCAATTTCGGGAATCTTCCTCATAATAGGCGGAATATTCTACACGGTTGGGATTATATTTTACGCAATTAAAAAGGTAAAATATTTTCACTCGATATGGCACTTATTCACGGTTGCAGGAAGTGTGTTTCACTACTTTGCAATTCTTCTCGGATTTTTTCGTATTTAACGAAAGCGAAAGCTGACCGCATAAAAATCCGCAGGTAAATCTTTCACACGCAAAAAAAATGGGCTACAGAAAAACCTTTCGTTTTTCTGTAGCCCTAAATTTTATAAAAAGATTTGTTTAGTTTACGGGAACGCCTACGGAAACCTCTCGTACAGACAGAGCTTCCTTTGGAAGTGTGTACTTCTGCTTGTAAGCCTTGTAATCTGCGTTGTACTGAATATCATCGGAATTTTTGAGTTCGTGAAGATATTCGTGTGCGTCGTAGCCGTTGCGGTTGATTTCAATAACACCGATTGCAATGTTTGAGCAATGGTCGGAAACTCTCTCAATATTTGTGATAAGATCAGAGAATACAAAACCGAGTTCGATTGTACAGGTACCGTTAGTAAGACGCTTAACATGGGCGTCTTTAAGCTTGTCACGCAAACGGTCGATAACCTGTTCAAGCGGTTCAACCTTTGAGGCAAGTGCAAGGTCATTATCAACAAAAGCAACAGTAGCGTTGTTGATAATTTCACGAAGTGCGTCAATCATAACGGCAAGTCCTGCTTTCGCCTCTTTTGAGAACGAAATGTTCTTTTCGTGAATTTCCTGAGCAACCTTTACAATGCTTACCGCATGATCGCTGATACGCTCAAAATCACCGATTGTGTGAAGAATGAGCTGAATAGTTTTACTGTCGTCAGCCGAAAGCTGTTTGGAACTGAGCTTTACAAGATATGTTGAAATAACATCCTCATAGGAATCAATCATATCTTCGTTTTCATGAATTGTTTCCGCAACCTTTTCGTCATAATGGTCAACAAGTTCAAGTGCGCCGAGGAGCGTACCCTCAGAAAGACGAGCCATTTTTTCAGCAAGTGACTTTGCACGCTCTGTTGCAACAGAGGGAGTGTTGAGAAAACGCTCATCAAGGAACGGAACATCCGAATCCTCTTCCTTATCCTTGATTGTAAGGCAGGCAAGCTTTTCAAGATACTTGTTGAACGGAAGAAGAATTGCAGTTGCAAGCAAATTGAATGCTGTGTGGATAACCGCAATGTTCTCGGGACCTACGATATCATTAAGGAAACCGTAGTTGATAAAGAGGTTAGAACCGTAGAACAATGCACAAATTACGAGTGTGCCGATAATATTGAAGTAAAGATGTACAAATGCGGCACGCTTTGCGTTTTTCTTTGCACCGATACAGGAAATAAGTGCAGTTACGCAAGTGCCTATATTCTGTCCCATAACAATCGGGATTGCCATCGAATAGCTGATTGCGCCTGTTTTGGACAATGCCTGCAAAATACCGACAGAGGCGCTTGAGCTTTGTATAATTGCGGTCAGCAATGCGCCGGCAAGAATACCGAATACAGGGTTGTTAAAGAGTGTAAGGAAGCCTGTGAATGTCGGATCATCCGAAAGCGGTTCAACAGCCGCACTCATCTGATCCATACCAACCATAAGAATACCGAATCCGAGGAAAATTGTGCCGAGATGCTTCTTCTTTTCCGAATTGCAGAACATAAGAAGAATAATTCCTACAAAGGCAAACACGGCAGAGAAAGACGACGGCTTTAAAAGCTGCATAACCAAGCTGTCGCCCTCAATACCCGAAAGGCTGAGAATCCAAGAAGTGATTGTTGTGCCGACATTGGCACCCATAATAATACCGATTGCCTGGCGGAGTTTCATAATTCCCGAGTTTACAAAGCCGACAACCATAACGGTTGTTGCCGAAGAGGACTGAATCACCGCAGTAACAGCCGCACCGAGAATGAATCCTTTCATGGTGCTGTTAGTCATTTTTTCCAGAGTTTTTTCAAGCTTACCGCCGGAAAGGCTCTCAAGACCATCGCCCATTGAATTCATACCGAACAAAAAGAGCGCCAGACCGCAGAGCAGTTGTAAAACCATAAACAAATCCATAAATACATACTCTCCTTTATCATCAATAATATTAAACTAAAGTCATAGGATTGTCAATGAATTGTAAAGAATTTGTAAAGTCTGAAAGCTTGGTGAATATCTTTGAAATTTGTCAAAACGGAGTATTTTTTATGTGAGATTTGTAAAAGTACATTGCTTGGGCAATAAAAAAGCGGTACTGCACAATATAGTATGCACAGCACCGCTTGAAATTTATTTTCTCTGCAAAGGATTGTAAAAATATTTACATCAGAACCTTGCGGTAAATGTTGTTCCCTGTTCACTGCTTTCAAGAGAAATCTCTCCGCCGTGTCTTTCGGTAATGTGCTTGACAATTGCAAGTCCAAGACCCGTGCCGCCTGTTTCCTTTGAACGGCTCTTGTCAACACGGTAAAAGCGTTCAAACACACGCTTGTGGTGCTTTTCGGGGATACCGATTCCCGTGTCGGCAACTTTAACAAACGGATGTTCATTGTCATCACCTGTTATGATTTTTACCGAACCGTTTTCACGATTGTAACGGATTGCATTGTCACAAAGATTGTAGATAAGTTCGTAAATTTGATTACGGTTTCCGTTTATGACGGCAGTTTTTGTATCAACAGTGATTGTAATTCCGTGCTTTTCGGCATTTGAACGGAGATCCTCAGCAACCTCGGCTGCAACCCCTGCAAGGTCAACAGGGGCAAATTCTTCATCACTGAATTTTTCGTCAAGCTGTGAAAGCTCCATGATATCGCTTATAAGAGAGAGAAGTCTGCCCGATTCCTTGTGAATTTTATTTGCAAAATTCGGGATATCATCGGGCTTTACAAGACCGCTTGCAATGATTTCTGCATAACCCGAAATTGAAGTCAACGGAGTTTTCAGCTCATGCGTTACATTTGCCGTGAATTCACGGCGCATCTTTTCAGCCTTTTTCTTAGCCGAAACATCAATAATAAGACAGATTGCACCGTTTTTTTCACCGTTAGAATAAACAGGATTGGTGATAATCTGCAATGCTCTTCCTTTTACGGTTGTATCGCCGTTTTTACTTTCGCCCGAAAGAGCCTTGTCAACGCAATCGTTGAGAACCTCATTGCGTGAAAATGCAATCAAAGTTTTGTCAGTAACACCGTCATCATCGGCACCGAGAAGCTTTGACGCCGAATAATTGCTCATAAGCACCTTTTTGTCAACATCAATAAGAATAAAGCCCTCCGCCATATTTTCGATAAGCGTTGAAATTTTATCCTTTTCAAACTGCAGTCTGCGCATCTGACGCTTGATTTGTCTTTGCTGGCTTGCAATTTTCTGTGAGAGCGGCAAAAGCTCATCATACGGCGAGCCGTCGCCGTTGTCCGCCATTTCCTTAATCGGTTCAACGATTTTCTTTGTGGAACGCTTTGCCAGAATTGTGCATACGACAAATACACCTATCATAATTATAAGAATCGACGGAATAACAAAAAGAAAAATTCCGTAAATACTGTCAATTGTCTTTGCAACACGGATTACAGAACCGTCTGCGGTTTTTTCTGCATAGTAGTATGTTATTTTATTCAAAGTTTCCGACATTCTGTGGCTTGAACCGTTGCCGTCCTTGATTGCCTGTTCAAATTCGGGGCGGTCGCTGTGATTCGGCATAGAATTAACATCTGTGTCAACGCTGTCGGATACAACCGAACCGTCACTTTTTATGAGAGTAACACGAAAATCGCCTATTCCGTAATATTTTGAAAGGTCGATTTCGCTGTCGGAATTATAAACGCTGATGATTTTATCGGTATATTGCCGAACCTCTGCCTCCTGTTCATCGGAAAACACAAACCAGAAAGCGGCTGTTGAAAAAACAGCCGTCAGAAGAATGGACACCACAGCGATAACCGAAAAGTTTTTTAAAAGCTTTTTACTCAGTTTCACTTTATTCCCCCGCCTTATATCCGACATTTCTCACGGTTTTGATAAGGTTTCCGCAGCTGCCGAGTTTTTGCCTGAGGGTTGTAATGTGCATATCAACCGTTCTGCTCTCGCCCTACAAATCATATCCCCACACATTGAGAATGATATTTTCACGGGTAAGCGCCATACCTTTATTTTTGAGAAGATACTTTAAAAGTTCGTATTCTTTGAAGGTGAGGTTACATTCCTCACCGCAGCTTGTTACAATGTGCTTGGAATCGTCAAAAACAATCTGACCGAGCTTTATTACATCCTGTCTGTCATCAACAGAACATCTGCGGAGGATTGCACGGACTCTTGAAATAAGCTCAAGGACTGAAAAAGGTTTTGTAATATAGTCATCGGCACCCATGTCAAGACCTTTGACCTTATCCATTTCACTTCCCTTTGCAGTAACAAGGATAACGGGAACATTTTTTGTCACGGCGTCCCTGCGCATTTTTTCAAGCACGGAAAGTCCGTCAAAATCGGGTAACATAACATCAAGAATTACAAGCTGAGGAATTTCGGCTGTACAAGCCTTAAAAAAGCTTTTGCTTTCACCAAAGCTCTGAACCTCATATCCGCTGCTTTTCATAGCATAAGATTCAAGCTCTCTGATATCGGTATCATCTTCAACAATGTAAATTAACATCTAATACTCTCCCTCAACAAATGTGTATTTAAATGCACCGCAAAGGGGCGTCTGCACTTAAATTAAAATCGAAACATCCACCATAATTATAGACTTTTTTTGCAAAAATGTAAAGTTTAATAAAACAAAAATCAAGGAGCATACAGCTATGCTCCCGTTTGTTAAGCAAAATATATCAGTCGGACAAATCGCAGCTGCCTGTAATTGAAAAAGCAACCCACTCTGCAACATTAACCGCATGGTCTGCAATTCTTTCAAGATACTTTGCAATCATAACGATATCGAGAGCCTCTGAGCCGAGTTCCTTATTCTTATGAATGAGTTCAACCGTTTCATTCTTTGAACGGTTGAAAAGTTCGTCAACGATATCATCCTGACGGGCTACCTTTTTGGCAACCTCAATATCGCTCTTAACAAAAGCGTCAATAGCCTCCGTTACCATTTTTGAGGCATTGTCTGCCATTTCCAAAATGTGAGTAAGATTGAACACCTGCTTTTTGTCCTTGATGTAAACAGACATTTCAGCAATATCAACTGCCTGATCGCCGATTCTCTCAAGGTCGGTAATCATTTTGAGTGCGGCGGAAACATATCTGAGGTCGTGTGCAACCGGTGCCTGATGAAGAAGAAGGTGCAAACATCTGCTTTGAATGGATTTTTCCGCCTCGTTAATACGATTTTCATGTTCTCTTGCGATATCAAGCAAATCTTCGCCGTCAACAATCATCTTCATTGTATTTTTGATTGCCTGTTCAACAAGACCGCCCATTTCAATAAGGCTGTCGTTAAGCTGTGTAAGCTCTTTATCAAAATATTCTCTCATTAGCCAAACCTTCCCGTAATGTATTCTTCGGTACGCTTATCCTGCGGATTTGAGAAAATTGCGTCGGTTGAATTACATTCAACCATTTCACCGAGTAAAAAGAACGCTGTTTCATCTGAAATACGCAAAGCCTGCTGCATATTATGTGTTACCATAACGATTGTATAATCGTTTTTCAGTTTAAGGCAAAGCTCCTCAATTTTACCCGTTGAAATAGGATCAAGTGCAGAGGTTGCCTCGTCCATAAGCAGAACTTCGGGTTTTATGGCAAGTGCTCTTGCAATACAAAGTCTTTGTTGCTGACCGCCCGAAAGACCGAGAGCGCTCTTTTTGAGCCTGTCTTTAAGCTCATCCCAGATTGCGGCGTCACGCAAGGATTCTTCAACAATCCTGTCAAGTTCTTTCTTGCTTTTGATTCCGTGTGTGCGAGGACCGAAAGCGATGTTATCGTAAATGCTCATCGGGAACGGATTGGCTTTCTGGAACACCATACCAACCCTTTTGCGGAGGATATTTACATCCATATCTCCGTAAATATCCTCGTTGTCAAGGCGAATGTCGCCTGTTATCTTACAACCCTCAACAAGGTCGTTCATTCGGTTGAGCGACTTTAAAAGAGTTGACTTACCGCAGCCTGACGGACCGATGAAGGCTGTGATTCTGTTTTTCTTCATACGGATATTTACATCCTTTAACGCATGAAATTTTCCGTAGTAAAGATTCATGTTTTCTATGGTAAATTTATCCATTGTAAAATAGTTATCCTTTCCTGTTACTTCTTGTTGTTTCCAAGTTTCTTTGCAACAAATGCCGAGAGTGTATTGATTGCAAAAACAAGTACAAGAAGTACAACTGCGGTACCCCATGCCTGATCTGTATGAAGTCCTTCGTTGGTAAGTACATACATATGAACGGCAAGTGATCGTCCCGAATTGAGAGGGCCTGCCGCATAGCCTGTTGCCGAACCGTAAGTATAAATAAGTGCGGCTGTTTCGCCTACTATTCTGCCGACAGCAAGAATGATTCCGGCAAGAATACCGGGCATCGCACTCGGAAGAATAATTCTCATAATTGTTCTGAGCTTGCCCGAACCGAGTCCGTAACTGCCCTCACGGTATGAATCGGGAACTGTGAGAAGTGCCTCCTCGGTTGTACGCATAATTGTGGGAAGTACCATAATTGCAAGCGTAAATGCACCGGCAAGAAGTGAATAACCCCAGTTAAGGCATACACAAAGAAAAGCATACCGAAAAGGCCGTAAACAATTGACGGAATACCGGCAAGGGTTTCTGCCATTGTTCTGATTACCTTAACAAGCTTGTTGCCACGCTTTGCGTACTCGGCAAGATAGATTGCCGCTCCCACACCGAACGGTACGGAAATTATAAGGGTTACAAGCGTAAGAACAATTGTGTTGATAATTGACGGCATACACGATACATTGTCGCTGTTGTACTCAAGTGAGAACAGCTCGGGGGTAAGGTTCGGAACACCTCGCACAAGAACATAGACAATGATAAATATGAGAGCCGCCGCTGAAAGTGCCGCCGCAAGACCTACAAGAATGAGCAGTACAAGTGAAAGGGGCTTCCTTTTGTAGGCTTTCATTCTCTGTTTAAACGATACTTTGTTGATTGCCTTAATCTGTGACACATCAACCAAAGCGGCATCGTTTTTTATGTTATCGCTGTTAGCCACGCTTTTCACTCCTACTCTTTATAGCCTGCATTGAAAGTGTGATGAGCAGAACAAATACGAACAGAACAACACCCGTTGCAATAAGTGCCTGACGGTGCAAGCCTGTTGAATAACCCATTTCAAGAACAATGTTTGCGGTCAGGGTGCGAAGTCCGTCCGTAACGCTGTGCGGAATCTGAACCTTATTGCCTGCAATGAGTACAACTGCCATTGTTTCGCCCAACGCTCTGCCTATGCCGAGAACAACTCCTGCAAGAACGCCTGATTTTGATGCCGGAAGAATTGTTTTGAACACACTTCTTTCCTTTGTTGCTCCAAGTGCCAGAGCACCTTCGTAGTAGCTTTCGGGAACTGCCTTGATTGCCGACTCCGACACACCGATGATTGTCGGAAGAATCATAACTCCGAGTACGATTGACGCCGCAAGCCAGCTTGAACCGTCACCGCCGAAGTTATCACGGATGAACGGTACAACTACCGTAAGTCCGAAGAAGCCGTAAACAATTGACGGGATGCCTGCCAAAAGCTCTGTTGCCGGTTTAAGCACCTTGTAAAGCGGTGCAGGGCAAAATCTTGCAAGAAATACTGCTGTGAGAATTCCTATCGGAACACCGATTATGATTGCTCCCGCAGTAACATATATGCTTGCGATAATCATATCAAAAATTCCATATGATGCAGGCACATTCGTAGGCGCCCATTTCTGTCCGCCTACGAAATCAAAGAAGCCTATTTCTGCCATTGCAGGAACACCGTTACAGAATAAGAATATACAGATTATGACAACCGCCGCTATACTTGTTACAGCTGTGAGGAAGAAAACTCCCTGCATTGCCTTTTCACGAAATCTGTTTAATCTCATTTAATTATGTCACTCCAAACAGTTGTTTCACCTGTGTAAATTGATTTTACCTGATCAAGTGTGAGATCATCACATGTGTTTGCATTGTTTACGATTACTGCGATACCATCTTTTGCGATTGTTTCAACCTTGAGTGCGCTCTTTTCCTCATCTTTAAGGTCACGGGACGCCATACCGATATCACATGTGCCGCCCATAGCTGACTGCATACCTGCCGATGAGTCGGATGTCTGGATTTCAACCTTAGCGTTTGTGTTTACCTTCTGATAAGCCTCGGCAAGCTTTTCCATTACAGGTGATACCGAAGATGAACCTGCTACGCTGATTTTGCCTGACGGCTTCTTACCGCTGTATGCGGCATTTTCCGAAACTGTTACATAACCGTTGTCTGAAACAATCTTCTGACCGTCTGAGCTCATTATGTAATCGACAAAATCCTGAGCAACATCGCTGAGTTCGCCCTTGTAAGCAATGTTGAACGGACGGCTTACTGCATAGTCGCCTGACTTTACATTATCGGCTGTTGCCTCAACACCGCCGATTTTAAGAGCCTTTACCGTATCGTTGAGTGAACCGAGTGAAATGTAACCGATTGCTGCCTCGTTATCCTTAACATTTGTGATAACAGCCTCTGTGCTGTTGATTGTTACAGCCGAAGTAGTTGTGTTGTCTGTCTTGTTGTCGCCGTCCTTTACAAGAACACCTGTAAGCTCTGTGAATGCGTCTCTTGTGCCTGAACCTTCTTCTCTTGTTACAACAGAGATTGTTTTTGATGCGTCAAACTTTGCTGCGTCCGAACCTGCGTCGGATGAACCGTTTGATGAAGAGCCTGCACCGCCGCAGCCTGCAAATGCAGAAACTGCAAGAACACCGAATAATGCTGTTGCCGTAATTTTTTTAGTCATAGATTTCATTTGAATTTTCTCCTTAAATTCATATCATTTGTGTACCTCTTTCGTACAACATCAGTCTATGACTGTTTTGTAAAATACGCTGTTTGTCAATTGTAAAAAAAGTGTAAATAAAAATATAGGTTTTGTATGCTGAAATAAATTTTTACAAATTTGCGTGACAAAGCCTTTTATTTGTGGTACAATATTACAGAAGTGTGCAGGATGTAAAATAATTCCTGCAAATTTTCAAAGTGAGATTACATTCTGTTTACAGAGAAATATTATTCCAAGGAGGTCATTTTAGTGGCTGAAAACAAAATTCCATACAAAATATACCTTGACGAAAGCGAAATCCCGACAAAATGGTACAATGTTCGTGCAGATATGAAGAACAAGCCTGCACCGCTTTTAAACCCTGCAACACTCAAGCCTATGACACACGCAGACCTTGCTCCCGTGTTCTGTGATGAGCTTATTGACCAGGAGCTTGACGATACAGATGCATACATTGACATTCCGGAAGAAATTCAGAACTTCTATAAAATGTACCGTCCATCTCCGCTTATAAGAGCATATTTTCTTGAAAAGGCTCTTGACACTCCCGCAAAGATTTACTACAAATTCGAGGGCAACAACACAAGCGGAAGCCACAAGCTCAACAGCGCAATTGCTCAGGCTTACTACGCTAAAAAGCAGGGACTTAAAGGTGTTACAACCGAAACAGGCGCAGGTCAGTGGGGCACTGCCCTTTCAATGGCTTGTTCATATTTCGGCCTTGACTGCAAGGTATTTATGGTAAAGGTTTCATACGAGCAAAAGCCTTTCAGAAGAGAGGTTATGAGAACCTACGGTGCAAGCGTTACTCCGTCACCGTCAACAACAACGGAAGTCGGCAGAAAGATTCTTGAGGCTCACCCCGGTACAACAGGAAGCCTTGGCTGTGCTATTTCTGAGGCTGTTGAGGTTGCAACTCATACAGACGGCTACCGTTATGTACTCGGAAGTGTGCTTAATCAGGTACTTCTTCATCAGTCGGTTATCGGTCTTGAGGCAAAAGCCGCTCTCGAAAAGTACAATGTAAAGCCTGACATTATCATCGGCTGTGCAGGCGGCGGTTCAAACCTCGGCGGTCTTATCTCTCCGTTTATGGGAGAAAAGCTCCGTGGCGAAAATGACTACAAGTTTATCGCTGTTGAGCCGGCATCATGCCCAAGCCTTACAAGAGGTAAGTTTGCATATGACTTCTGCGACACTGGTATGATTTGTCCTCTCGCAAAGATGTACACGCTCGGCAGCGGATTTATTCCGTCAGCCAACCACGCAGGCGGACTTCGTTTCCATGGTATGAGTTCAACACTTTCTCAGCTGTATCATGACGGTCTTATGGAGGCAAGAGCAGTTGAGCAGACAAGCGTATTTGCAGCAGCAGAGCAGTTTGCAAGAGTTGAGGGTATTCTTCCTGCTCCCGAAAGCAGTCACGCAATCAGAGTTGCAATTGACGAGGCTCTCAAGTGCAAAGAAACAGGCGAAGAAAAGACAATTCTCTTCGGTCTTACAGGTACAGGTTACTTTGATATGGTTGCTTATCAGAAGTATAATGACGGCGAAATGAGCGACTACATTCCGACAGACGCCGACCTCCAGCAGGGCTTTGACGGCTTGCCAAAGGTTGACTAATGCGAGTGTCTCGCACCCGGTTCGTGAAGACAGTTTGTTATATTCAAACTTTTGTCACCCGAGCGTAGCTTGGTTGTCAATTTACGAACTAACACTATATTAATATTTATCGGAATATAAAAAAAGAAAAGAGGTCAGTAATCGCTGACCTCTTTGTTATAGGAGATGATTTTTTGAAAACACCTGTTCTTGAAAGTGAACGAGTCATTTTACGCCCATTAACCGTTAACGATGCTAAAACGGCATTTAACAACTGGACAAGTGATAATCGAGTTACAAAGTATATGCGGTATAATTCTCACACAAGCCTTGATGATACAATTGAATGGCTTAAAATGGTTGAATATGCAGAAAATTCTGACAAGCAATACGACTGGGGATTTATTGACAAAAAAGCGGGTATCTTTTCGGCAGTGGCGGTCTTGTATGGAATGATGATGAACAGATGTACGAAATCGGTTACAACTGTATGTTTGATTATTGGCACAAAGGCTTTACAACTGAAATAGCCGCAGTAATTCTTAATTTTGCAAAGAACGCTTTAAAGCAAACAAAGATTTACGGTTGCCACGCTGTTGAGAATGTAAACTCGGGAAAAGTTATGATTAAAAATGGATTTGTACCTACCGGATATACTACCGTAACAAACTTTGACGGCACAACTAAAAAGGCACGAACCTACATTTTAAACTTTTAACTATTATACGCAATGAGTGCAATATTTGATGCACAGTTTTCTTCATTTAAATAACAAGTCAGTGTGTTTTATTCGTTTTGGTTTTGCAACCAAAGATTGGCGAACACTGTTCTCCCCTACATTATTTCGGTAACTGTATCTCATTTATACAGTTTATTTTCATCATAAATTTTCTGTCATTACTTGGCGGGCGTCCAATGAACGCCCCTACGGAATTGTGCGAACGGTTGCAATGTTACGCTCGGGCATAATATGTTTTTTTACATTACAAACTGTCTTCCCGACATTAATTTTCCATTTTCCATTTTCAATTTTACATTTAATTAAAACTGTCTTCACGAACTGGGAACGGCGACTCGCCGTGTAGGCGGATATTGTCCGCCCATACGGTTCTAAAAGAAAAATTACAAAAACAAAAAACGGTTGGATTACTTTTTTCGTAAATCCAACCGTTAATTTTTTTATTTGGTAATCTAAAGTCCGAACTTATTCTCTGCCGGCACGAACGCTTGCGGAGGCAAGTATATACACAAAACCGAGGAGAATATCGGTTGCTATGTCGAACACTTCAATCACAAAAACAACCTGTCCGTTGACAACATTAAATATGATGTTAAGCACTCCGATAAGCACAAGCACTACTGCGAGTTTGCCCGAAGTTTTCAACATTTTTTGCATATCCGACGGTGATGTCTTTTTTGAAACGGCTCTCAGTCCCATTGAACCTACTGCGAGCTTCAGCACCATTGAAACGGTGACAGTCACGATTAGCATATAGTCGAATACCGATGCCGATCCGCCGTCAAATGACGGGATAATCGTATTAACCAGCTTGTATGCAACCAAAATTCCAGAAAATATAACTCCGAGAAACATTACAACTGCCGTTACTTTGATTTTTTCTTTCATAAGACACACCCCCGTGAAGGTTTAAGTTATCAGCCGATAAGTTCCTTGATTTTTGACTCTGCAAGAGCAGGATCTGCCTTACCTCTGCTGTTCTTCATAACATTTCCGACAAGCGACTTAATCGCCTTTTCCTTGCCGTTCTTATAGTCCTCAACAGCCTTTGGATTGCTCTCAACAGCCTGCTTGCACAAATCGTTGAGTGCGTTTTCGTCAAGACCGCCCATATCGCTTTCGCTGATAAATTCAAGAGCACCCTTGCCGCTGTCAAGCATTTTTTCAAGTGTTGCCTTCGCAAGGTTGTTGCGGATTTTACCGCTGTCAAGAAGTTTTACAAGCTTGTTAAGCTGTTCCGGAGTAACCGCAACATCAAAGATTTCCTTGTCAGCCTCAGTTTCCGTTCTGCGGAAAATCTGACCGATAATGAAGTTTGAAACTGTCTTTGGTGACTTAACGCCCTCGCAAGCCTTGTCAAAATATTCGCTGATTTTGCGGTACTTTGTAAGAAGCTGTGCATCCTTTTCGGGAATTGCAAGTTCGTCAATATATCTTCTGCACTTGTCGGCAGGAAGCTCAGGCATTGCAGCCTTGATTTCTTCAACAACATCTTTCGGAACATGAATAGTAACAAGGTCAGGATCACGGAAATAACGGTAATCGTGAGCGTCCTCTTTACTTCTCATTGAAGATGTTGTGTTGGTTGCGTCGTCATAACGGAGAGTTTCCTGAACAACACTTCCGCCGTTTTCAATAAGGTCAACCTGTCTTTCAAACTCATACTCCATAGCCTTTGCTATGTTGTTAATTGAGTTCATATTTTTAATTTCGGTTCTTGTACCAAGCTTTTCGCTGCCCTTTGGACGAACCGAAATGTTTACATCGCAACGCATTGAGCCTTCCTGCATCTTACAGTCGGAAATTCCGATGTAACGCATAACCTGCTGAAGCTTTTCAACATACTCTCTTGCCTCGTCAATTGAACGAATGTCAGGTTCTGAAACGATTTCGATAAGAGGAACACCGCCACGGTTATAGTCAACATATGTGTCGCCGTGCTGATGAATGAGCTTTCCTGCGTCCTCTTCGATGTGAATGTGGTGCAGACGGATTTTTCTGCCGTTTGAAAGCTCAACATAACCACCTATAATGAGCGGAGCATAAAGCTGGCTGATCTGATAAGCCTTTGAAAGGTCGGGGTAGCAATAGTTCTTTCTGTCCATTTTTGAAATCTCTGCGATTTCACCGTGAACTGCAAGACCTGCACGGATTGCATAGCGAACTACCTCACGGTTAAGCTTTGGAAGTGTTCCCGGCAGACCGATACACACGGGACAGCAATGGCTGTTTGGCGCACCGCCGAATTTTGTAGTACAGCCGCAGAAGATTTTTGTCTTTGTGGCAAGCTCAATATGGGTTTCAAAACCCGCAACTAATTCGTAACTCACAGCTTAACACCCCACTTTGTATCCTTAAAGTTTTCAGCAGCAGCCTGCTGATATTTGTATGCCGCATTAAGAATTTCAGCCTCACCAAAGCTCTTGCCGATAAGCTGCATACCAATCGGCATACCCTTTGCGTTGAATCCGCACGGAACCGAAACGCCCGGCAGACCTGCAATATTGACAGGTACAGTGCAGATATCCGTAAGATAGGTTTCAATCGGATCGCTTACAGCATGTCCCTTTTCAAATGCTGTCATAGGAACTGTCGGAGCAAGGATTACATCGCACTTTTCAAATGCGTTGTTGAATGCCTTAACGATAGTGCCGCGAAGATTCTGAGCCTTTTTGTAATAAGCGTCATAGTAACCTGCGGAAAGCACATAAGTACCGAGGAGGATTCTGCGTTTTACCTCTTCGCCGAATCCCTCCGAACGGGTACGGCAAACCATATCGTGAGTGCCGTTGTAATGCTCGGTTTTGTAACCGAAACGGATACCGTCATATCTGCCAAGGTTTGAAGATGCCTCGGCACAGGCGATGATATAGTAAACAGGAAGAGCAAATTTGAGTTCGGGCAGGTCAAAGTAAACAATCTCTGCGCCCATTGACTTGTAGATATCGGCAGCCTTTAAGACAGCCTCTTTTACATCGTCACGGACACCCTCAAGATATTCCTTTGCAATACCGATTTTCATACCCTTGATGTCATTGTTGAGTTTTGAATAAGTGTCACCGACAAAGCCCTTTGAGGTTGAATCTTTTTCATCTCTCTTTGAAATTGCGTCAAAGACAATTGCAGCGTCCTCAACAGACTTTGTAATCGGTCCAATCTGGTCAAGTGAACTCGCATATGCGATAAGTCCGTAACGGGAAACCGCACCGTAAGTAGGTTTAAGACCTACAATACCGCAGAATGATGCCGGCTGACGGATTGATCCGCCTGTATCAGAGCCAAGACCGTAAGCGGCAATGTTTGCGCCTACCGCACTTGCAACACCGCCTGATGAACCGCCTGAAACATAGTTTGAATCAAACGGATTCATTGCACCGCCAAAGTATGATGTTTCGCATGAAGAGCCCATTGCGAACTCGTCCATATTCGTCTTGCCGAGCATAACTGCGTTTTCGCCTGCAAGAGTTTCCCAAACGGTTGCGTTATAAATCGGCTTATAGCCTGTGAGAATTTTTGAACAACAGGTTGTTTCAATTCCCTTTGTTGAAATATTGTCCTTGAGCGTCATCGGAACACCCTCGAGCATACCGATTTTCTCGCCGGAGGCAATTTTTCTGTCAACAGCCTCGGCAGTTTTCAGAGCCTCCTCGCCTGTTACATTAACATATGCGTTAAGCTCGCCATCAGCCTTTTCGATTTCGTCAAGATAGCTTTTTGTAAGCTCGGTACATGAACACTCTTTTGACACAAGCATTTCATGAATTTTTTCAATAGAACCCATTTTTACACCGCCTTACTCTCTGTTTCTTACAAGGAAGTGATCCTCTGCCTGCTCGGGAGCATTTGAAAGAATTTCCTTTGTATCGTAGGACTCAACAACCTCATCCTCACGAAAAACATTTGACAGATTGTTAATATCGTCAAACTCCTCGCCGTCTGTCGGAGCGTTATTGATTGTGTCGGCAAAATCTATGATTTCCTGCATTGACTTTGTAAGGCCGTCAAGCTCCTCTTCGGGAACAAAAAGCTTTGAAAGCAACGCAATGTTTTCAACATCTTCTCTTGTTACCATAAAAACCGTCCTTTTTAAAGAAAATAGGGCAAGTCATATAATATATAACTCGCCCTTTGAGTTTGAATATATGACTGCAAATGCAGTTTTTATCTTAATTTAATATGAACCTCACGGAGCTGCTGTTCTGTTACCTCACCCGGTGAACCGAGGAGAAGATCCTGAGCATTGGAGTTCATCGGAAATGCAATAACTTCTCTGATGTTCTCTTCCTCTGTAAGGAGCATAATCATACGGTCAACACCCGGAGCCATACCTGCGTGCGGCGGAGCACCGTACTGGAATGCGTTGTAGAGTGCAGAGAACTTAGCCTTGAGGTCATCCTCGCTGTAGCCTGCAAGCTCGAACGCTTTCTTCATAATTTCAATATCGTGGTTACGAACAGCGCCTGATGAAAGCTCTACACCGTTGCAAACGATATCGTACTGATAAGCAAGAACCTCTTCGGGATCCTTGTTAAGAAGGCTGTCAAGACCGCCCTGCGGCATTGAGAAAGGATTGTGTGTGAAGATAATTTGATTTGTTTCTTCATCTCTCTCAAACATCGGGAAGTCAACGATAAAGCACATTTCAAAACGGCTTGTATCGATAAGGTCAAGACGCTTTGCAACCTCTGTTCTGATCTGACCCGCAAGCTTTGGAGCTTCCTGAGCAGTATCGGCGATAAAGTAGATTACATCGCCTGCTTTTGAACCGTTACGGCTGATAAGTTCTTCACGGTCGCCCTCTTTAAGAAACTTGTCAATCGGACCGTCAAATGTGAGGTCATCTCTAACCTTAACATAGCCAAGACCCTTCATTCCGATTGAAAGAGCGAACTCCTCCATCTTCTTGAACCATTTCTTTGACTGACCTGCGGCGTTCGGAACATTGATTGAACGAACTGTCTTTTTGCGGAACGGAGCAAAGTCTGTTTCCTCAAACATATCGCTGATTTCAACAATTACGAGCGGATTGCGGAGGTCAGGCTTGTCTGTACCGTACTTTAGCATACTCTCTGCATACGGAATACGGGCAAACGGAGGCTTTGAAACCTCTTTATTTGAAAACTTCTTGAATGTTTCGTAAAGAACCTCTTCAGCAACAGCAAATACATCTTCCTGTGTTGCAAAAGCCATTTCAAAATCAAGCTGATAGAACTCACCCGGTGAACGGTCTGCACGGGCGTCCTCATCACGGAAGCAAGGTGCAATCTGGAAATACCTGTCAAAGCCTGACACCATAAGGAGCTGTTTAAAAATCTGAGGAGCCTGTGGGAGAGCATAGAATCTGCTTGTGCTTTCTGCTCGGGATAAGGTAGTCACGAGCACCCTCCGGAGATGAAGTTGAAAGGATAGGAGTCTGAATCTCCATAAAGCCCATTTCGTTCATCTTGTTGCGCAGAAATGTGATAATCTGCGAACGAATCATAATATTATTGTGAACCTTCGGGTTACGGAGGTCAAGAAAACGATATTTAAGTCTTACTTCTTCGTTGGTATTTGTAGAGGTTGCAACCTCAAACGGAAGAACATTCTTACACTTGCCGAGAACCTTGATGTCCTCCGTGTGAACTTCAACGAAACCTGTTGCAATCTTCTTGTTGATTGTTTCTTCGTCACGCTTAACAACAGTACCACTGAGAGTTACTGTACATTCCTTGTTGATATCTTTAAGGAGTTCATCGTTGTGAACAACAACCTGAAGCACACCGTACTGATCACGGATATCAAGGAACATTACACCGCCGTGGTCACGGATATTTTCAACCCAGCCCGCAACTCTGACCTGCTGTCCGATATTTTCTTCTCTTAACTCACCGCAGGTGACTGTGCGGTATTCATTAGCTTTTATCATTACTGTAACTATCCTTTCACAGATATTTTGCCTGTCAGCCTATTTATTTAGCCTATTCCTCTGTATTATAACACAATTGCTGTATTCAATCAATATTTTACAAAAGATTTTTTAAGCATACGGCAAAATATTCCGTTATTCAACGCTTTTAAGACTTTCAACCATATTAACGGCTTTAATCTTAAAGCTCATAACCGCATTTACAAGAATTGAAAACAGGAATGTCAGCCCTGCCGCATAGAGGTATGAAGTGAAATAAATATCTCTTCCGAACATAACGTTGTCAACCTCAACCGTCTGAATAATAAAGCCCGTCAAAAGGTTTCCGAGGAACAGACCTACGATAATTCCGAGGAGGGTCAGAATTATGTTCTCTTTGTAAATGAATGATGAGGTTTCACGATTGTAGAATCCGAGAACCTTAAAGGTTGCAATTTCACGGACACGCTCGGCAATGTTGATATTTGTCAGGTTGTAGAGTACAACAAAGGCAAGTGCCGCTGCGCAGATTATCATAACCGTAACAACCATATCAAGAGAGTTGAGCATATTTTTAAATTCGTTCAAGCTTGATGCAATGTAGCTTACCGCCGCAATTTTATCATCTGATAAAACCTGTGAGCCGAATTTGTCGCAGGCGGAATCCGAGGTATCTTTGAGTGCGACATCAGCCATATTATAGGTGCAGTCACTGCCGAACAAGCTCTTATAGGCGGTTGGCGTCATATAGACAAAATTGTAAAGGTACTGTTCAAAAATTCCGCTGACCTTGACCTCTGCCTTTTTGCCGTCAACATTCAGTGTGATTTTGTCGCCCGTTTTTATTCCAAGCTCACTGCACATTTTTTCACTGAGCATTACTCCGCTGTCCGAAAGCTTGAGTTCTTCTTTGCCTTTTCTTGTATGCAGAGAAACAATTTCGTCAAACTTTTCGGGATTCTGCGGTACAACAAGATTTGTGTCGCTGTCCTTAACCTTACTGCCGTGTGTTACCGTACATTCCTGCTGTGAAACAAGCATTGAGTGTTTGACATTGCTGTTTTTATCAAGTGTATCTGTCAAAAACGAAAGATTGTCGGCACTTCCGCTGTCTTTCGGAACAACAACGGCGTCGTATTTATAGATTGTTTCAAACTGATCGTGTGTCATCGGTTCAAAGCTGTTGAGCAAACCGAATGCGGCAACAATCAGAGCCGTACAGCCTGCCACACCGATAACAGTCATACAAAGTCTTACCTTGTATCTGAACAGATTTCTTGCGGTCAGCTTTGAGTTAAAGCTCATATGTGACCACAACGGTTTTATGCGTTCAAGCAAAATTCTCTTGCCCGCCTTTGGTGCTTTCGGCCGCATAACAGCCGCAGGCTTTTCGTGCAGAGATTTTGCACACACTACAACCGACACAACAACCGTGCAGACAACTGCGGCAACAATTCCGAAAATTATGCTTGTATAGTCGGGTATCAGCGTTATATCGCCGATGTAGTACATAATTTTGTAAGCATCATAAATTACAAACGGCAAAGTGAAAATGCCGATTAAAATACCGATTACACTTCCGATAACAGCCGCAAGCAATGAGTAGATTACAAACTTCATTACAATGCTTGTGTTGCTGTAGCCGAGTGCTTTCAGCGTTCCGATTTCGGTACGCTTTTCCTCAATAAGTCTTGTCATTGTGGTTACGCAGACAAGCACCGCTACGAGCAGGAAGAATACTGGAAATACCGTTGCAACAGCGCCGAGTCTGTCAGCATTTGAAGAAAATGTTGAGTAACCCGGGTTGTCGCTTCTGTCGAAGACATACCACTTTGGTTCTGTAAGAGAATTGATTTCTTCCTCTGCGTCTTTGATTTTATCCTCTGCTTTTTTAAATTCTTCATCGGCTTTTTTAACGCCGTCATCGTATTCTGTCTGTGCATCGGAGAGTTTTTTCTCGCCGTTTTTCTTTTCCTCGGCAAGCTTTGCAACACCGCTGTCGTACTCGCTCTGAGCGTCATTCAGCTTGCTTTCTGCCGAATCAAGCTGAGCCTGACCGTCTGCCGACTGTTGTGCAAGTTCTGCTTTTGCGGCATCAAGCTGTGTTCTTCCGCTTGAAATCTGTGAATATGCGTAGTCAAGCTGAGCCTGTCCCTCACTTTTTTTCTGTTCAAAAAGTGCCTTGCTTTCAAAAAGTCGGCTTTCGCTTTCTTCAAGCTGAGCCTTTGCGGAATCATATGTTGCGTTGAGTTCATCAAGCGTCTGCTGAGCCTGTTCAAGCTGTGCATTCAAAACAGCAAGCGTTTCTTCATCGGTTGTCTGACTGATTTGATACTGCAAAGCCGAAACAGCGTCCTCAGCCTGACTTATTCCTGCCAAAAGCTGTGGTTCCTGTTCGGTTTGAAATGTATCCTTTGCCGACTGCAGCTGATATTCCGCATTTTCTATTTCAGCCTGTGATTTTGAAATTTCTTTATCAAATTCTGCTTTTGAAAAATTATATTGTTTTTCGGCAGAATTAAGCTGACTTTCCTTTTCGGCAATCTGAGCCTGTGCGTCAGCAATTTTTGTGTTATATTCATTGCGTGAATTTTCAAGCTGTGTCTTGCCGTCCTCAATCTGCTGTTTTGCCGAATCAAGTTTTTTCTGTGCATCATCGGTCTTGGTTTTCAGCTCTTTTTTCCCGTCATCAATCGCCGTCTTTGCATCGGCAAGCTTCTTTTCGGTTTTTTCTTTATTGTCCGAATACTCCTGTTTTGCATCTGCAAGGTCGCTCTTAGCCTTGTCGATAACCTCAACCGTAAAGCTCTTGCTCCTGTTCTCTCCCACCTTTTCAAAATCGGCGGCTTTATCCTCTATGGCATTATCATAATCGTCCGTGTATGCCAAGAATTTATCCGAAATATCGGTTTTTACATAAAGCTCCGTGTAGCGTTCAAAGGCGAAATCTTCGGGGCAAATGTAGAAATAATCCGAGATTTTTCCGTTGCCGACCGTCGTAGTTCCTCGCTGATATGCTATGTAAAGAGGTGACTGCACAAGACCGACCACAGTGTATTCAAGGGTTTTAAGTTCGGTTGAAGTATCTGTATCGCCCGTCTGTTTTGCAAATCTGATTTTGTCGCCGATTTTATAACCCTCTGCCGTGAACGAGCTTGAATCGGCTGCAATTTCACCCGACTTTTCGGGAAGTCTGCCTTCCGTCAAAACAAGCTTGTTCTGAACGGAATTATCACCGTATTTTTCGGGACGCGCAATGACTCTCATAGTCCTGCCGCCGCTGTCGGCATCGGTCTGAACATCGCAGAAATATGACGGCATAACAGAGGTTACTCCGTCCGTATTTTTTACCGCCTTTATGTCGTCCTCATCAAATCCAACCGTTGACACAAGTCGGTAATCCATAAGCTCCTGCTCGTCCGTGTAGGTTCTTGCAAGATTGTACATTGACGGAACCGTTGCCTTTATTCCTGCAAAAAATCCCACTCCGAGGGCGATAATCGCCATAATTGAGATGAATCTTGCTTTTGTATTTTTAATTTCTCTGAATGTGTTTTTTATCAAGGATTTAGTCATTGTGACACCTCCTTTTCATTTTTTACCACTCAATTTCTTCAACATTTTTCGGATTTTCATTGTAAATATCTTCAACAATTTTTCCGCTTTTCATTCTTATAATGTGATCCGCCATCGGTGTTATTGCTCCGTTGTGAGTGATGAGAACAACGGTCATTTTGTCTTTACGGCAGGTTTCCTGCAACAATTTCAGAATCTGTCTGCCTGTGTTGTAGTCAAGCGCACCTGTCGGTTCGTCACAAAGCAAAAGCTTCGGTCTTTTGGCAAGTGCTCTTGCGATTGAAACTCTCTGCTGTTCACCGCCCGAAAGCTGTGCAGGGAAATTGTTTGCCCTTTCAAGCAAGCCCACGCTGTCAAGAGCAGTTTCGCTGTCAAGAGGGTTGCTGCAAATCTGAGCGGCAAGCTCAACATTTTCCTTTGCCGTTAGGTTATGAACAAGGTTGTAGAACTGGAACACAAAGCCTATGTCATGCCGTCTGTACTCAATAAGCTGTTTGTCTTTAAATTTGCTTATATCCTTTCCGCCGACAATGATTTCGCCCTCGGAACAGCTGTCCATTCCGCCGAGAATATTCAGAACGGTTGTTTTGCCTGCACCGGACGCACCGACTACAATTGCAAACTCGCCCTCCTCAACCTTGAACGAAATGCCGTCAACCGCATTGATGACAATCTCACCCGTTTTGTATCTTTTGTAAACATTATTAAATTCTACAAGACTCATAAAATCACCCTTTTCATATGTTTCTTACAGAAAAAATCACTGTGCTTTGCATACTAATTATACCAAATTAATACCGCAATATCAACAGAAATCTTACCTTATTCGTCATCTGTATGTACAATATTTTGAAATTATACATATAAAAACAGCAGAGGTCACACTAAACCTCCGCTGCAAAAAATTATTCATATGTATGATTACAGACCTCGTTGATTTTATCACGGAGCTTTAAGAAATCGTCAAAAGCGTCGGGCTTTCTGCGTGGATCACGCAAAATTGCCGCAGGATGAAGCATTGCCATCATAAGCACACCGTTTTTCTCAATCCACTGACCGTGTTCCTTTGTGATTTTGATATCCGATTTAATAAGCCTTGCCGCCGCAATTCTGCCGAGACAGACAATGATTTTCGGCTTGATCATTCTCACCTGTGTTCTGAGCCACTCAATGCACATTTCCTGTTCTTCGGGCTTTGGATCACGGTTCTTCGGCGGACGGCACTTTACCATATTGGCAATGTAAATATTCTTGTTTCTGTCAAGGTCAACAGCCACAAGCATTTTGTCAAGCAGTTTGCCTGCTCTGCCGACAAACGGTTCGCCTTGAAGATCCTCGTTTTCGCCCGGACCTTCACCGATGAACATAACCTCTGCATTTTCGTTGCCGACGCCCACAACAACATTTGTGCGAGTTTCGCAGAGTTCACACCTGTGACAGTTTTCACAAGCCGATTTTAATTCTTCCCAGGTATTATACATAATTTTCTCTCCCAAAATAAAGATTTAAATTTATCAAAAATGTTGAAATTCCAAGAATAAAGTAGTAAAATAAACACGAAGCCGTACGGCGAATTCTAATTGAATGGTGGTACACAAAATGAAAGTAATGGTTGAAACATCAGCGCATCATGTTCATGTTACCAAAGAAACTCTCGAGGCTCTCTTTGGCAAGGGCGCAACTCTTACAAACAAAAAGAATCTTTCACAGCCCGGACAGTTTGCCTGTGTTGAAAAGGTAACTGTTGTAGGTCCGAAAAGTGAAATGAAAATGTCAATTCTCGGTCCCGAAAGAAGTGCAGATCAGGTTGAAATCTCTCTTACAGACGCTCGTAAGCTCGGCATTGCCGCTCCTGTCAGAGAATCAGGCGATATTGCAGGCACACCCGGTTGCAAGCTTGTCGGTCCCGAGGGCGAAGTTGAAATCGAATGCGGTGTAATTGCCGCTAAAAGACACATTCACCTTGATCCGAAAACTGCAGAGGAGTTTGGTCTTAAAGACAAACAGCTCGTTTCGGTTAAGGTTGGCGAAAATACAGGCAGGGCAACAACATTCGGTGATGTTGTAATCAGAGTAAACGCAAACTACGCTCCTGCAATGCACATTGATACAGACGAATCAAATGCCGCAGGTCTTGGCGGTACGGTTGACGGCGAAATCATCGCATAATTTCGATTTAAACCAAATCACATTTTTGGGACAGTCTTAAAGGCTGTCCTTTTGTTTTGCCAAAATCAAGTCAGTTGGGACAAAAGCTGAGATGTCTGTTCAGAAGATTTGTCAAATCATTTATTTCATTCACGGAAAGCTTCCTGAGATCAACCAACAATACATGGTTTGAGCGATGGATAATGTAGATATAATTTTTATAATTGCCCCAAAAATAAAACATATTCCATTGGTTCATTCCTTTTACCCACGGTGAAATTATCTGAATACCATCTTCAAAAAACATATATTCTCTAACCCCCTGTTTTTCAGAAGGATCTGCTTTACTTGACCTTATATAGAAAATCAATTCATGTATTTTTCTTGCAAAGATTGCTAACAAAATATCCAGAGCTACAAAAATAAATGCCATGATATCAATTGAACACCATTCATTGGGGGGTCAAAAATAGTTTGAAGTACAGTAATTACTGCGATAAGTAAAAGACCTATTCTAATAATTAATCTTTTCTTTTTATTCCCCAGACAATCTAATGAAATTTCTTTTATTACTTTATTTTCCTCTTCACCAACATCAATTTTACATTTAATCATTTTGATTTTACCCTTTCATTTCCTTTTTCAAAAGGAAATCGGTTTGCATATCGTCACCAATGACAAATGTGTGATGTGAAAATTTTTCATATCCTTTTGATTTGTAGAATTTCTTTGCAGGCTCGTTATGTTCCCATACACCGAGCCATATTGTTGAAAGTTTTTTCTCACTTGCAAAATTCTCCGCAATCTGCATAAAGGCTGAGCCTATGCCCTGTCCTTTGGCACTTTTCAGAATATAGATGCGCTGAATTTCAAGCGCATTGTCAAGGCATTTTTCAGTCTGCACATTGCCGATATTCAGTTTTAAATATCCGAGAGGAGTACCGTTTTTGTACGCTATAAAGGTTACACTTTCGGAGTTTGCAAGTTCTGCTGACAGCTTTTCCGCTGAATAGGTTTCTGCAAGAAATTTTCGCATATCCTCCTCATCGGTTGAATCGGAGAAAGTTTCGTAAAAAGTTGTTCTGCAAAGATATTGCAGGTCCGTCAGCATATCAATGGTGCATATTTTTATATCAATTTTGCTGTTCATATTATCAAAGTCTGCTCAAAAATGTGTGGAGAAAATCGGGGAAAATTTCTCGCCAAGATTTTTCATTGTGTGCGTTTTCAAAAAGAATGACCTCGTTCATTCTGTCATACGGGTAGAAGCTTTCTTCCAAAAGTTCGTAGAGCATTTCGGTGCTTTCAAAAATCATCTCTTCAAGCTCGTCACCGTTACCCGTATAGATGTAGAGGTACGGCATATTTTCAACAATTTTTGTCGAAAGATATTTCGCCCAATCCTCTCTTGTGTAACAGAGAAATGCAGGAGAAAACACACCTGCATAACCGAATTTTTCCGGGTGTTCAAAAGCCGAAAAAAATGACATAAGTCCGCCCGATGAGCTTCCGCAGACGGCAACATTCTGTCTGTCGGTGCATACGGGGAAATTATTTTCAACATACGGAATGACGGTATTCATAAGAAAATTGTCAAAGATTTCGCCCTCGGGTTTGAAATCCTCGCAGAACATTTCAAGGTGCTGAACCACACCGATTGATTTCGGTGTAAGCTCGCTGTCACGCCAAGCATTACCGTTGTCAACACCTACGATTACAGCGTTGCCTACACCGCTTTTCCGCTCATTTTCAACAGCTTTTACAACCTCCCACGAACCGTGCGGAGTTGAATTATCGTCAAAAAGATTCTGTCCGTCTGTCATATAGACAACGGGCAGTTTTTCGCCGTCGGAATGTGACGGAACATAAACCCAAACATTTCTGTCACCCTTGTCGGGATACGGAAGTTTTATTGTATGTAACTTTGCGTCAGCCATAAAATCACCTGTTTTTTATTATCTAATAGATATTAAACCATAAAAACGGCTGTGTTGCAACCTAATTTTTTACGGTTGCATAAATACAAAAATTCCCGTAAATAATATCTACAGAGGTGATTTGTTATGACTAACGATATTGAAATGCTCAACTGCGTTTTGCAGAATGCCGAAATGGGCTGTCAGGGAATTACGAGCGTGAGGAAAAGTTTGAAGGACAGCAAGGTTGACGGTGTTTTGTGCGAACATCTTATTAAATACGGAAAGCTGTATCATTGTGCAAATAAAATGTTGCAAAATCGTGGTGCAGAGCCACACAGAGTGAGTAATATGACAAAAGCAATGACACGCTATGCCGCACAAAGGGATTTAAAGCGTGACTCATCATCTTCGCACATTGCCGAAATGATGATAAAAGGCAACACAATGGGAGTGAATAAAATGTCACGCAAAATCCGAGAATATAACGGCAATGACCCCATGTCAGCCTCCTCGCCAAAAGAATGTTAGAAACCGAAGAAGAAAACATAAAAGAAATGTCTGCATTTTTGTAAGTATAATCTCAATAAAAAACACCCGAAAGGAATTTTTTCAAAAACCTTTCGGGTGAAATTTTTATTTAGATAAAGGTTGCACCAATTATGATGCGTTAAGCGCAGTCGGGCAAATTAAGCCTTAGGACCTGCTTCAACGAGAGCCTTACCGGCATCGTTGCCTTCGTACTTAGCAAAGTTCTTAACAAAACGGCTTGCAAGATCCTTAGCCTTCTCTTCCCAATCAGCAACATTTGCATATGTGTCACGAGGATCGAGGATGCCTGAATCAACGCCGGGGAGCTCTGTAGGAACTTCAAAGTTGAAGTGTGGAATTGTCTTTGTAGGAGCCTTTGTGATAGAACCGTCAAGGATAGCGTCGATGATACCACGAGTATCCTTAATAGAGATACGCTTGCCTGAGCCGTTCCAACCTGTGTTTACGAGGTATGCCTTAGCACCGCTCATTTCCATCTTCTTAACGAGCTCTTCAGCATACTTTGTAGGATGAAGCTCGAGGAATGCCTGACCGAAGCAAGCTGAGAATGTTGGAGTTGGCTCTGTGATGCCACGCTCTGTACCTGCAAGCTTAGCTGTGAAGCCTGAGAGGAAGTAGTACTTTGTCTGCTCAGGTGTGAGGATTGAAACAGGCGGAAGTACGCCGAAAGCATCAGCTGAAAGGAAGATTACATTCTTTGCAGCAGGAGCTGAAGAAACAGGGCGAACAATGTTGTCGATGTGATCAATCGGATATGATACACGAGTGTTCTCTGTTACAGTCTTGTCGTTAAAGTCAATCTTGCCTTCCTTGTCAACAGTAACATTTTCAAGAAGAGCGTCTCTTCTGATAGCGTTGTAGATGTCAGGCTCTGACTCTTTGTCAAGGTTGATAACCTTAGCATAGCAGCCGCCTTCAAAGTTGAATACGCCGTTGTCGTCCCAGCCGTGCTCGTCATCACCGATGAGGAGTCTCTTAGGATCTGTTGAAAGTGTAGTCTTACCTGTACCTGAAAGGCCGAAGAAGATAGCTGTGTTCTCGCCGTTCTTATCTGTGTTGGCTGAGCAGTGCATTGAAGCGATGCCTTGAGCGGGAGGTAGTAGTTCATCATTGAGAACATACCCTTCTTCATCTCACCGCCGTACCATGTGTTGATGATAACCTGCTCACGGCTTGTGATGTTGAATACAACAGCTGTTTCTGAGTTAAGACCGAGCTCCTTGTAGTTTTCAACCTTAGCCTTTGATGCGTTGTAAACAACGAAATCAGGCTCAAAGTTTTCAAGCTCTTCAGCTGAAGGAGTGATGAACATATTTGTTACAAAGTGAGCCTGCCAAGCAACCTCAACGATGAAACGAACAGCCATTCTTGTGTCCTTGTTAGCACCGCAGAAAGCATCTACAACATAAAGCTTCTTGTTAGAAAGCTCTTTCTTTGCGATTTCCTTAACTGCCTTCCAAGTTTCCTCAGATGCAGGATGGTTGTCGTTCTTGTACTCGTCAGAAGTCCACCAAACAGTGTCCTTTGAGTTCTCGTCCATAACGATGAACTTGTCCTTAGGTGAACGACCTGTGTAAACGCCGGTCATAACATTAACTGCGCCAAGCTCAGTTTCCTGACCAACTTCATAACCCTCGAGTTCGGGTCTTGTTTCTTCTTTGAAAAGCTCTTCATAAGAAGGATTGTGAACGATTTCAGTGGTACCTGTAATACCGTACTTTGTTAAATCAATCTTTGCCATTTCAGTATCAACCTTTCTATGTTTTCTGAATTCACATAGATAGTGGAATTGCGACAAATACCCCTTGTCAGCGTTAATATCCAACACCCTATGTTCGTTAATAGTTTATCACAAAAGAATCGGCACGTCAAGCAAAACAGTAATCAAAAGCAGTTAAAACAGACATTGTGATTATATTGTCCATACTCTTTTATTGTAAGATAAAAAATTGAATTTATGCTAAAGCAAAAATGACAAATTTTAACAATAAACGCAAAAAAGTCCGACAGAAATCTGTCGGACTTAAAATGCAAGCTATAAGTAAAATTACTTAAGTTCTACTTCAGCACCGGCCTCTTCGAGCTTAGTCTTAATAGCTTCAGCGTCTTCCTTAGAAACGCCTTCCTTGAGAGCCTTAGGAGCACCGTCAACGAGTGCCTTTGCTTCCTTAAGGCCAAGACCTGTTACTTCACGAACAACCTTGATAACAGCAATCTTGTTGCCGCCTGCAGCCTTAAGAACTACATCAAACTCTGTCTGCTCAGCAGCAGCAGCGCCACCGTCAGCAGCAGGACCAGCAACTGCAACTGCAGCAGCAGCTGATACACCAAACTCATCCTCTACAGCGTGAACGAGCTCTGAAAGCTCAAGAACTGTGAGGCCTTTTAATTCTTCAATAATAGCAGTAATTTTCTCTGATGCCATTGTAATTTACCTCCAATATGATAATTAGTAAAATTTTAATTAATTGCAGCCGATTATTCTGCTGCAGGAGCTTCTGCCTCAGCAGGAGCCTCTTCTGCTGCCTCAGCAGCACAAGCTTCAACGCCGCCCTTGTCAACGATAGCCTGTACGGCACGTGCAAAGGATGCGATAGGTGCCTGGAATGCACCAAGAACATTTGCAAGAAGAACTTCTCTTGTTGGGAGCTTTGAAAGGGCAACGATTGTGTCCATATCAATTACGGCACCGTCAAGATAAGCTGACTTAACCTTAAAGTTGTCATGATCCTTAGCATAGTTGCAAAGGATTCTTGCAGCAGCAGCGTACTCGCTGTCGCTTGTAGCAATAGCTGTTGTACCCTCGAGAACAGGCTTAATGTCATCAAGACCTGCTTCCTCGCAAGCACGGGAAAGAAGTGTGTTCTTTACTACTGTGTACTTAACATCGTTCTCACGAAGCTCTTTTCTGAGCTTTGTATCGTCCTCTGTGTTGATACCCTCGTAGCTGACAACCACACCTGTGATTGAGCTTTTGAGTCTTTCTGAAAGCTCTGCAACAATTGCTTTCTTCTGCTCTAAAACACTTTGACTTGGCAAGATAAATTCACCTCCAAAATATTTGTAACGCAGTTCATAAAAAACAGCCGTCCGTTTTACTCGGACGGCTGCAAAAACACAAAACAATGTAATTTGCATCTTCCTCGGCAGGCAGGAAAAACCTTTACGCTTACGCACCTGCTGTCTTTAGAACAGCGAATTTTATATATTCACACTATTGTGTAAATAACTGAAATTAAGCACCAAACTTAGCAGGGTTGATGCGAACGCTCGGACCCATTGTTGAAGTAATGGCAACTGAGCGGATGTACTGACCTTAGCTGCAGCAGGCTTAGCCTTTACGATAGCGCCCATGAGAGTGTCAAGGTTTTCACCGAGCTTCTCAGCGCCAAAGCTTGCCTTACCGATTGGGCAGTGAATGATGTTTGTTTTGTCAAGACGGTACTCAATCTTACCTGCCTTAGCTTCTTTAACAGCCTTGGCAATGTCAGGAGTTACAGTACCTGCCTTTGGGTTTGGCATAAGACCGCGGGGACCGAGGATTCTACCAAGACGACCTACAAGACCCATGCAATCGGGAGTTGTAATAAGAACATCAAAGTCCATCCAGTTCTCCTGCTGAATCTTCTGTGTCATATCCTCAGCACCGACAAAGTCAGCACCGGCTTCCTTGGCAAGCTCTTCGTTAGCGCCCTTACAAATTGCAAGAACTCTAACCTTTTTACCTGTACCGTTAGGAAGAACAACCGCACCTCTAACCTGCTGGTCAGCATGACGGCTGTCAACGCCGAGCTTTACATGAAGCTCAACTGTTTCGTCAAACTTAGCAACTGCAGTCTTGATAACTGTGTCAAGTGCCTCGTTTGTATCATATAATTTAGTTCTGTCAACGAGCTTAGCAGCGTCAACATATTTCTTACCGTGTTTCATCAGTCTTCCTCCATTGTTAGGTGGTCAATCGGAATTATCCTCCCACCCGGAAATAATTAGTCAACTACTGTAATACCCATGCTTCTTGCTGTACCGGAAATCATGCTGATAGCAGCATCAAGTGAACCTGCGTTGAGGTCAGGCATCTTCTGCTCTGCAATCTTTGTGATCTGCTCACGAGTGATCTGAGCTACCTTTGTCTTATTAGGTACGCCTGAACCGCTGTCGATACCGCAAGCCTTCTTAAGAAGAACCGCAGCAGGCGGAGTCTTTGTAATGAAAGTGAATGAACGGTCTGCATATACAGTAATTACTACCGGAATGATAAGACCGATATCATTCTTTGTACGCTCATTAAAATCCTTTGTGAACGCAACAATGTTTACACCGTGCTGACCGAGAGCCGGACCAACAGGTGGTGCCGGAGTAGCCTTTCCGGCGGGAATCTGCAGCTTAATTAAGCCTACAACCTTCTGAGCCATTGTGTTTGCACCTCCAAAATTCGTGGTAAATTGCGGGACGCCACTGTGTAGGGTCCCTCCCACAGGGAGCGTTACACTCCCAATAAAAAGCCAATCGGCTGATTATTATTTGATTAATCTTCTATCGGTTCAGCCTGAGCAAGCTCAAGTTCAACCGGAGTTTCTCGTCCGAACATAGAAACAACTACACGGACATAATCTTTGTCAGCATCAATTTCTTCAACAACACCGACAAAATCCTCAAGCGGACCGTCTATAATGCGAACTGAATCGCCGACAGAATAGTTAAGCTTAACGCTTCGTGTTTCAACACCCATTCTGTAAACTTCCGCATCTGTAAGTGGTACGGGCTTTGATCCGGGTCCCACAAATCCTGTACAGCCTCTGATGTTGCGCACAACATACCAGGTTTCGTCTGTATAGACCATCTTAACGAAAACATAGCCCGGAAACAGTTTGTTTTCAACCTCTTTGGTTTTATCTCCGACTGTTTCGGTTACGATTTCAACAGGAACTTTGACATCAATAATCATATCCTGAAGATTTCTGTTTTCGGCTGTGGTCATAAGATCTGTTGCAACCTTATTTTCATAACCCGAATAGGTATGAACAACATACCATCTTGCTTCTGATTCTGCCATAACAACTTTCTTCCTTTCGTGATTCAAGCAATGTCAGATACGAATCAGGCGGTTGTGTTCATAAAAAGACCAACGAGAGCGTACAAGCCTGATCAAGGGCAAAGATAAATACACCTACAATAGCTACCATAGCAATGACAATACCAAAATTCTTTGTTGTCTGCTTCGCTGTGGGCCATGTGATCTTTTTAATTTCACTCTTACAGGAGCCGAGGTACTTTTGCGAGCCTTTTGAAATCAATTAGGCTTTTTAGCTAGTCTTTTTAGTCAGCTGCTTTTGCATTTTCAGACTTTTTCTCAGCCATGATGTACCTCCGTTATTTTGTTTCCTTGTGAAGAGTGTGTTTTTTACAGAAACGGCAGTACTTGTTCATTTCAAGTCTGTCAGGACTGTTCTTCTTGTTCTTCATTGTGTTGTAATTACGCTGTTTGCACTCTGTGCAGGCCAATGTGATTTTTACTCTCATAACGGCACCTCCCGGTTTTTTCGGAATATTTTAGCCTCCCTCAATAGGGCACAAAAAAATAAGCCCCTTTCAGAGGTAAGGTTATTCTACCATATATAAAGGCTTTAGTCAAGCCTTTTTTGCAATTTATCCGCAGAAATTCTGTGTTTTCTGCGATATTCCGTAAAACCCGCCCGTCAAGACGGATTTTACGGTGAATTTCAATTAAATCAGTTCTTTGTAAGAGTGTTTGCCTTTGCCTTAACTTTCTTAACTTTTTCAGGCTTTACAGTTTTGCCCTTAAAAGCCCTTGCATTTAAAGCGGCAACCTTGAGTTCGTCGTTGAAATGCTCATAAAGTGCATTATACTCAGCGTCATCAAGTGAATTGAGCAAAACGATCGTGATGATTGCCCTTGTGTCAACATCACCGTTGTTGTACTGAACATTGAACACATTTGCAAACTTCTCGATTTCATTCTTATTTGCACGCTTAATATACATGGGAATCTTCGGAGCAATATGCTCTTTTGCGAATGTTGCGCCTCTGAACGGGAAGTAGCAATCCTCCTCGTTTTTAATTTCCTCACGAAGCTCGGGGAAATATGTTACAAAACGCTTTGCGAGAAACTTCGGATCGGCGGTTCCGTCGTCATCCTTTTTCTTTTTCTGCTTAACCTGCTTTGCCCTTTTGATTGCAAGTGTACCCGAAACGCCTTCGATAAAGTCATTTGCGATACTGTCGGCGTCCTTCTGTGTGCCGACTGTTTCATCGTAAAGCCATGTTGCAAGTGTTTTCCATTCGTTGTCGGGACCTTCATCGGTCATTGTGCAGGAACGGAGTACCATCTGTTCCTTATCCTTATAATATACTACCGAATATGCAAGTGATGCACTTGTAAAAAGCGAAACAAGCTCGTTGTCGTTTTCGGCAACAACCTTCTGTTTTGTATAATTCTGTTTTACAAGTTCTTCTTCAACCTTGCCGACGATATAATCAAAAGCTTTTTTAAATTCCAACTTAATCTTCCTCTCGGATTAGTCTGTCAGAATTCATTATACAATCAAATAACAGATTTGTCAAAGGTTTTGACTTGCAAGACGCACATTATTGTGTTATTATTTAAGCTGTATATTAATGTAAAAGAAGGTTTTATTATGTCTTGTCAAGATGCTATCGGAGTTTTTGACTCCGGATTAGGCGGACTCAGCGCTGTAAAGAAGTTTTGTCATGTGCTGCCAAACGAGAAAATAATATACTTTGGAGATACGGGAAGAGTACCCTACGGCAACAGAAGTCGTGAAACAATTTCAAAGTATGCCCTTCAGGACGCAAATTTTCTGTTGAAACACAATGTTAAAACAGTTGTTGCAGCCTGCGGTACGGTAAGCTCGGTTGCAGGCGATATGCTTGAAGAAAAGCTTTCCGTTCCGTACACGGGTGTTGTAAACCCGACCGCATTCATTGCCGACCGAAAAACAAAGAACGGTAAAATCGGAATTATCGGCACTGCCGCAACCATTTCGAGCCACAGCTACAAGCTCCGTCTTGAAAAGCTTAATCCGAAATACAGGGTTTATGAGCAGGCGTGTCCGCTTTTTGTTCCGCTTGTTGAAAACGGTTTCATCTGTCATGACGATCAGATTGTACGGCTTGTCATCAGAAGATATCTTTCCGAACTCAAGGAAACAGGCGTTGACACCCTCATTCTCGGCTGCACTCACTATCCGCTTTTGCGTGACGCAATTGCTGACTTTATGGGTGACGGCGTTACGCTTGTTGATTCGGGATATGAAACTGCAATCTATTGCTCAAAAATTCTCAGAGAAAACAATCTGCTCAACACAGACGGCGTGCATCAGACTCCCGAATTTTATGTAAGCGACACTCCCGACGGATTTAAAAGCGTTGCAGGACTGTTTCTCGGCAGAAATATGGAGCATACTGTTACACAAATTGACATTGAACAGTATTAACGAGGGAAGATATGACAGATAAGGAAAAGAAAAAATGCAAATATATGATTTCCATTCTGGGCGAACAGATTCTTGACGATGAAAGCGACAGAATTGAGGTTCTCACAGAGGGAAATTTTCTGATGAAAAAAGACCATTGTTACATAGGCTACAAAGAATATGACGAGGATGCACCGCAGAGCTTTTACGACAATCTCATCAAAGTTCAGGACAATACGGTGACAATTACACGCAAAGGTCCCATGCGTTCACAGCTTATGCTTGAAAAAGGCAGACGGCATCAATGCCTGTATCAGACGCCTGCAGGCGACCTTATGATAGGAGTTTTCACAAAAACAATGAACAACTCCCTCACCAAAAACGGCGGAACGCTTGAGGTCAGTTACACGCTTGATTTCAACAATGACCTTGTGAGCGAAAACAAGTTTAAAATTACGGTTGAAGAAAAAGAAAAGTTTGAAAATGAGGTAGATTGATATGGATACATACGCACTTGCTGTACAACAGCTAAAAAAAGCAATTGAAAACGCTATTGAAAAGGCAATAACAAACGGTGAACTTCCGCAGGCGGAAGCCGCTCCGTTCATCATTGAAACACCCGCAGACAGAAGCCACGGCGACTTTGCAACAAATGCGGCAATGGCAGGTGCAAAGGCATTCCGTATGCCGCCTTTCAAAATTGCACAGGCTATCACATCAAACCTTGACCTTGAGGGTACAATGTTTGACCGCTTTGAAACAGCAGGTCCGGGATTCATCAACTTCTTCCTCGGCACTGAATTTTATTCGGCTGTAATCAGAGAAATCCTTGCCAATCCCGAGGCATACGGCAGAAGTGAATACGGCAGAGATGAAAAGGTTATGGTTGAGTTTGTATCAGCCAACCCGACAGGTCCTATGCACATGGGCAACGCAAGAGGCGGCGCTCTCGGTGACTGTCTTGCCGCTGTTCTTGACAAAGCGGGCTACAACGCATGGCGTGAATTTTATGTAACGACGCCGGCAATCAGATTGAAAAATTCGGCTGTTCACTTGAAGCAAGATATCTTCAGATTTTCAAGGGCGATGAGATAGAGTTTCCCGAGGACGGCTATCAGGGTGAGGACATCAAAGACCTTGCAAAAGAATATGCAGACCTAACGGCGACAGTCTTGTTAATGTAAGCGCAGAAGAACGCAAAAAGGCTCTTGTTGACTATGCACTTCCTAAGAACATCAAGAAGATGCAGGCTGATATGGAAAAATACAAGATTTTCTATGACAAATGGTTCTTTGAAAGCGAGCTTCACAAGAGCGGTGCTGTTAAGGCTGTTGTTGACCTTCTCACGAAAAAAGGACTTACCTACGAAAAGGAGGGTGCCGTTTGGTACAAGAACAAAGAGGTGCTCACACAGAAGCTTCTCAAAGAGGGCAAGTCACAGAAATACATTGACAACCTTGAATTAAAGGACGATGTTCTCATTCGTCAGAACGGCAACCCGACATATTTTACAGCCGACATCGCATACCACAAGAACAAATTTGACCGTGGATTCACAACTCTTATTGATGTTTGGGGAGCAGACCATCACGGTCATGTTATGAGAATGAAAGGCGCAATGGACGCTATCGGCTATGACGGTGACAAGCTCAATGTTGTTCTTATGCAGCTTGTTAAGCTTGTTAAGGACGGTGAGCTTGTAAGAATGAGCAAGCGTACCGGCAAGGCTATTCAGCTTGGCGATTTGCTTGACGAAGTGCCTGTTGACAGTGCAAGGTTCCTCTTTAACACCAAAGAGGCTAACACACAGATGGACTTTGACCTTGACCTTGCAGTAAGTCAGGACAATCAGAACCCTGTTTATTATGTTCAATACGCACACGCAAGAATTTGCAGTATCTTCAAGTCACTTGCAAAAGAGGGCATTTCTCCGAGAGAATGTACAGACTCAGAGCTTGCACTCCTCACAGCTCCCGAAGAAAAGGAACTCATCAATCATCTTGCATCATACACCAACGAAATCATCAGTGCGGCAAAGGATTACGATCCGACCAAGGTTACACGCTATGTAACACAGCTTGCAACACTTTTCCACAAATTCTACAACGCTTGCCGTGTTAAGGGCGAAGAAGAAGGTCTTATGCAAGCAAGACTTGCACTTTGCAACTGCGTAAGAGCCGTTATCAAAAATGTTCTTACAATGTTCAACATCTCTTGTCCCGAAAGCATGTAAACCGAGTACCTCGGTGCGTAGTTCGTGCAGATAGTTTTATTAATGCGAAACTTATACTTCCCGAGCGGAAGTTTACAAATTGAAATTTAAAAATTGAAAATGTAAAATGGATGTCGGGAAGACAGTTTGCATAATGCAAAACAATGTCTTCCCGACTGATTTTTATTTATATCCAATTGTCATGCCTTATGGTGGTTAAGCCCTATTAATAATACAAATTCAATGCATAATAAAGTCCCGAAGTACACACAATACCTCGGGACTTAATTATTATTACTGTGATTATGATTTAAAATCATTCAGTAACAAATTGCTGACCGACTTTTCCGCAACCGTTAAGACCTACAATATACTTTTGAATTGAAGTCGCATCCATAACAGAAATAGCGCCGTCACTATCAACATCTGCAACTGACTTACTGTCTGCTGTAAGTTCTTCAAGACCGACAATGTACTTCTGAATATCGGTAGCATCGATTACGGTAATATCGCCGTCAATGTTCACATCACCGTAAACAAGAGCATTTTTTGTTTCATCCTCAACCGCAAAAGCGCTGAATACGCTTACTGCCATAAGAACAAACAATGTCGCAATACTAATAAGTTTTTTTGCCATACCAAAATCTCTCCTTAGAACAGTGCATTTTCAACCAATAATACACCGAAATTGAATTTGATAATCAACATTATATAAACATCGAACGAGAAAACAAGAAAATACTTTTACTTCTCTTTGTCGTTTATAACCGTTCGGTTATCTTATAAAGTATTTTATCACAAAGACTACTGTTCTGTCAATAGCAAATAAACAAAAAGATGATAAATTGTTTTATTATAAACAAATATGAGAATTGTATGAAGATAACAATTTAACAAATAACGAATAACAACAATGTGTTTTTATTACATTAATATCTTCTATACATACAATAAGGTTCACATCACACTAATTTATGCATCACAAACGCAATAGCAATACTAAATTTTGCCACTGTTATAACCATTTAGTTATCATACGAAAATTTCGTTGCAAAGAATGTTATCTGTCAGTATAAATAATAAATAAAAAGGGTGATACAATGCCTTATTATAAAGGATAAGGGAGTTGCGTGAGGATCACGATATGACGCAGAATGATGTTGCAGAATATCTCGGCATGAAACAGCCGCAGTACTTTAGGTATGAAAACGGAAACCGTGACGTGCCGACTGAGGTGCTTATTTCGCTTG
>ENA-OQIW01000011-OQIW01000011.1-human-gut-metagenome-genome-assembly--contig:-NODE-11-length-53488-cov-3.399280_pt1 | contig 53488 bp, 58 predicted proteins | sample MGYA00242586_ERZ504751 | MGnify/ENA primary metagenome ERZ504751 (study PRJEB26092, sample SAMD00036349) | human gut metagenome | host: Homo sapiens | study: EMG produced TPA metagenomics assembly of...
GAAAAGAAAGAAAAAATAATAAGTCAAATAAAAGTAAATAAATCAAAATAAAAACACTTCCGTTCGGTGATACTACCAATGGAGGTGTTTTTTATGAAAAGAAAATTTTCTAAAAAGGTGATTTCAATATTGCTCGTATTTGCAATGCTCATCGGCGGAGCGTGCTTTTCATGCACAAGTGCAGCGGCGTTTGACCTTGGCTATATCAGCGAGGACGGAATGAAGCTCGGCTACAGTATAATCAAGGGCTATTCAAAAATGTCGATGAAAAAAGGTCAGTACAAGGACGGGAAAATTGCCGTTTACTGCGGACTTGATGTGAATAATTTATATGTTATGGGTTCGCTTGGTTGGTTCTATATGACAAACGGTGTTGATCTCGACCGTGCAATGACGGATAACGATTACGCAATGGAGATGATTGCAAAGCTTGACTCACACCTTCAAGGTGCAGGCATAACAAATGACAGGCAAAAGAAAAGAAAGCCGAGATTTTAAAGGATGCAAAGTATGTTTATCAATGCTTTGACACATTGGGACTTTACATTGTTGATGTTGACAAAAACAGAGCCGATGAACTCATGAACGACAGCGGTATTGATTTTGTACTTGACGGCGGTTGCGTTCCCAAAAATATGAAAGACCTCAACATTGACGGAAAAACAGATGAAAAGGACGCTGAGCTTATTCAGAAGTATCTTATCAAAGACCTGACCTTTGACGATTATGACGAAAATCAGTATGCTCTTTTTGTTTGCGATATCAACGGTGACAAAACTCCCGATATCCGTGATGCGACAGAAATCCTAAAAAAGTGACAATTGTCATAATTTGTGCAAAGTGAATATGATTTCAACTGCGACAGCTGTAATTTTAGCTGTCGCTTTTGATTTGTGACAGCAATGTGAAACTTTGAATAATTATTTGTAATTTCTCTTGACATTCAAAATGAAGGTGCTATAATTACTGATACAAATTGTTTTGTATCGAACTATTCTATATAGAACAATATCTCATAAGTGTGATTTCGGAGGTGAAATAATGTGTGATGACAAAAGCGTAAAAAGCTGTAAGTGCAACAAACGCTTTAATGATTCAATCGGTCACGAAATCAAGGTGCTTAATCAGGTTTTGCAGAGAAAGTTAATCTATTCCGCCAAGGATAAGGGAGTGGATAAGCTGACTCTTATGCACGGCTGGATTATTGCATATCTTTATGATCATTGTGATGAAGATGTTTACCAAAAAGATATTGAAAACGCATTTTCAATTGCCCGTTCAACCGTTACAAGTATTCTTAAACTTATGGAAAAGAAAAATTACATAACGAGGGAGAGCGTTGAAAGTGACGCAAGGCTCAAAAAACTTGTCTTGACCGAAACAGGTATTGAACTTCATTACAAAATCGAAAATATGATAACCAAAAGCGAAACTTTGCGACAGTCTGCTGACAAAAGAAGAAAAAGAAACAATTTCTTTTTCTTATAAATAAAATTCTCAGCGGACTTGAAAATGTCAAATTAAAACGGAAGGAGATAAGTATGATAAAAACTTTGGCAAAAAATATCAAAGGTTTCGTCAAAGAGTCTGTTCTTACACCGTTCTTTATGATACTCGAAGTAATTGTTGAAACAATTATTCCGTTTCTTATGTCATCAATGATTGACGACGGTATCAACAAGGGCGATATGCAGCACATACTCATAACGGGCGGTTATATGGGCGCACTTGCACTCACGGGCTTGTTTGCAGGTATGATGGGCGGTATCTACGGTGCAAAAGCTTCGGCAGGCTTTGCAAGAAACCTCAGACGCTCAATGTTTGCAAATATCCAGTCATTCTCGTTTGCCAACATTGACCGTTACTCAACCGCAGGACTTGTTACCCGTATGACAACGGATGTAACAAATCTTCAAAATGCATATCAGATGCTTTTAAGAATGTGTTTCAGAGCGCCTGTATCGCTCATCTGTGCAATGGCAATGACATTCATCATCAATGCAAGGCTTGCCTGTATTTATCTCATTGCAACAATTTTACTTTCTGTTGTTCTTGCCTTTATTATGAAGGCAACATACAAGTATTTCAGTCAGGTTTTTGAAAAGTACGATGAACTCAACGCAAGCGTTCAGGAAAATGTAACTTCAATCAGAGTTGTAAAGGCTTTCGTTCGTGAAAAACACGAAGTTGGCAAGTTCCGCAAGGCAGCGACAATGTTTACAGACTCTTTGTTAAGGCTGAAAATGCATGGTAACAGTATCACCGATTATGATGGTTACTTCATACGCATCAATCATCCTTGTAAGCTGGTTTGGCGCAAATATGATCGTAAGCAGTGAGCTTACAACAGGTGAACTTACAAGTATGCTCACATATTGTATGAACATTCTTATGAATCTTCTTATGGTGGCAATGGTGTTTGTAATGCTCACAATGAGCCTTGCAAGCGGCAAGCGTGTTGCAGGTGTGCTTAATGAAAAATCAACGCTTGCAAATCCCGAAAACCCTGTTTACGAGGTTAAGGACGGAAGCATTGAGTTTGACAATGTTTCATTCTCATACAACACAAAAGCCGAAAAACCGATTCTCAACGATATCAACCTAAAAATCAAATCAGGCGAAACAATCGGTATTATCGGCGGTACGGGTTCTTCAAAAACAAGCCTTGTAAACCTTATTGCAAGACTTTATGATGTAACCGAAGGTTCTGTTAAGGTCGGTGGAAAAGATGTTCGTGACTATGATATCGAAACTCTGCGTGACAAGGTTTCGGTTGTGCTCCAGTCGAATGTTCTTTTCAGCGGTACAATCCTTGACAACCTCAGATGGGGCAACGAAAATGCTACAGAGGAAGAATGCGTCAATGCCTGCAAGCTTGCCTGTGCAGATGCGTTTATCGAAAGCTTCCCCGATAAGTACAACACAAAAATCGAACAGGGCGGTACTAATGTTTCGGGTGGTCAGAAACAGCGTCTTTGCATTGCAAGAGCTTTGCTGAAAAATCCGAAAATTCTTATTCTTGATGATTCGACAAGTGCAGTTGATACCGCAACGGACGCAAGTATCCGCAAGGCATTCAGCGAGAATATCCCCGATACTACAAAGCTGATTATTTCACAGCGTGTATCAAGCGTTTCACACGCAGACAAGATTATTGTAATGGATGACGGTGAGATAAGCGCAGTGGTACTCACGAAGAACTTATCAAAAACAGTCCGATTTACAATGAAATTTATGTTGCCCAGACAAGCGGCAACGGTGATTTTGATGCGAAAGGAGAGCTGTAATTATGCCGGGACCAATGGAAGAAGAAACCGAGGACCTGCACAAAAGGTTGAAAATTCAGGTCAGGTTCTTAAAAGACTATTCGGTATTATCTTCAAAAAATATAAATTTCAGATGATTATTGTTTTCGTCTGCATCCTCATCAGCGTACTTGCAAATGTTCAGGGTTCATTGTTTATTCAGAATCTTATTGACGATTACATCACTCCGATGATTCAGAGCGGAAGCCGTGACTTCGGACCGATGCTCGGAGCAATTTTAAGAGTTGCAATTTTCTATGCAATCGGTGCGGCGTCGGCGTTTATCTACGCCAAAATTATGGTTTATGTAACACAGGTACAATGCGTGATTTGCGTTGTCAGATATTTGAACATATGGAAAGCCTTCCGATAAAATACTTTGACACACACCCTCACGGTGATATCATGAGTGTTTACACAAACGATATTGATACCCTCCGTCAGATGATCAGCCAGAGTATTCCTCAGCTTTTCAACAGCGGAATTACAATCATTGCCGTTCTTGTCAGTATGTTTACACTCAGTATTCCTCTTACAATTCTTACACTTGTAATGGTTGGTGTAATGCTTTTTGTAACAAAACAGCTTGCGTCACGAAGCGGAAGGTTTTTTGCAAAACAGCAAGCAGATCTCGGTGCGACTAACGGTTACATTGAGGAAATGATGAACGGTCAGAAGGTTGTAAAAGTATTTAACCATGAGAAAAGAGCATTGAAGAATTCAATGAGCTTAATGACAGGCTTTTCAACAGTTCATACAACGCAAACAAGTTTGCAAATATCCTTATGCCGATTAACGCACAAATCGGTAACATCAGCTATGTACTTTGTGCAATCATAGGTTGTATCTTTGCTCTCAACAATTTCCTCGGATTTACAATCGGTAAACTCGTAAGCTTCCTCACATTCAACAAGAGCTTTACCCAGCCTATCAATCAGGTCAGCCAGCAGTTTAACTCAATTGTTATGGCGCTTGCAGGTGCAGACCGTATCTTTAAACTTCTTGACGAAGAGCCTGAGGTTGATGACGGATATGTAACACTTGTTAATGTACGCAAAGAGGGCGACAGGCTTGTTGAAACAGAGGAAAAAACAGGTATGTGGGCTTGGAAGCATACCCACAGTGAAACAGGCAAAACAGAGTATCGTGAACTCAAGGGTGCGCTTGTTATGGACGATGTTGACTTCGGCTACACGGATGATAAGATAGTTCTCCACAATATTGATTTGTACGCAGAACCCGGTCAGAAGATTGCGTTTGTCGGTTCAACAGGTGCAGGCAAAACAACAATCACAAACCTTATTAACCGATTCTATGATATTCAGGACGGTAAAATCCGTTATGACGGAATCAATATCAACAAAATCAAAAAAGGCGACCTTCGCCGTTCACTCGGTATAGTTTTACAGGATACACACCTGTTCACGGATACCGTAATGGAAAATATCCGTTACGGCAGACTTGACGCAACAGACGAAGAGGTTATCGCAGCGGCAAAGCTTGCCAACGCAGACAGCTTTATCAGAAAACTTCCTGACGGCTACAACACCCTGCTCAAAGGTGACGGCGGCAATCTCAGTCAGGGACAGCGCCAGATGCTTGCGATTGCAAGAGCCGCTGTTGCAGATCCGCCGGCACTTATCCTTGATGAGGCTACAAGTTCAATTGATACCCGTACCGAAAAGATGGTTCAGGACAGCATGGATAAGCTTATGCACGGCAGAACAACCTTTGTTATTGCCCACAGACTTTCTACAATCAAGAATTCAGACTGTATTATGGTTCTTGAAAAGGGCAGAATCATCGAGCGTGGTTCACACGAACGGCTTCTTGAACAAAAGGGCAGATACTATCAGCTTTATACAGGCAAAACCGCATAATGATAATTGAAAGGGGAGAGTCGCAAAGGCTCTCCTTTTTCTGTTCTTGAAATATTGACTTGTTTATTGTACAATAAGACTCAGAATTGTGAGGTGTTAAAAATTAAAATTAATTCAAAATTGATTTTAAAGATTACTGCATTGTTTGCGGTAATCTGTCTTGCACTTTGTTCGTGTTCAATCAATATCAATGTGAACGGTTCCGATTCGGAAAGCAAAACAACTGTTTCAGAAATCGGAACATTATCGGTTCATTACCTTGATGTCGGACAGGGTGACAGCATATTTATTGAACTGCCGAATCAAAAGTGTATGCTGATTGATGCAGGCGAAAATATGTATGGCAAAAGTATTACCGAATATATCAATAATCTCGGATACACAAATATCGATTATCTCGTTGCAACTCACCCTCATGCCGACCATATCGGTTCAATGGCTTATGTTGTAAAGCATAATAATATCGGCGAAATCTATATGCCTAAGGTTACAACCACAACCAAGACCTATGAGAATCTGCTCACGGCAATTGCGGACAAGGGGCTTAAAGTCAAGTCAGCCAAAGCGGATATGAATATTATTGATGACAACGATTTCAGCATAAATATTCTTGCTCCCGTAACGATTGACGAGGATAATCTGAACAATTGCTCTGTAATTCTAAAAATAACTTATAAAAATGACAGCTTTCTGTTCCTCGGAGATGCCGAAAAGAAAGAGCTTGAAACCGTTACGGCAGATATGAGTGCAGAAGTTCTTAAAGTAGGTCATCACGGAAGCAGAACATCAACAACAAAAGCGTTGCTTGAAAAGGTAAATCCTAAATATGCGGTTATTTCACTCGGCAAGGACAACAGCTACGGACATCCGCACAAAAGCACATTAAAGTTGCTTGATGAATTCGGAGTTGAAACATACAGAACCGATGAAAACGGAACAGTTGTCATTTCAACCGAGGGTTCAGGTGTGACAATCAAAACGGGACAAACTTCAATGAAAAGGGATGAATAAGCTTGAAAAAATTTATTGTTGACAGAATAGAAGGCGACAAGGCTGTTCTTGAGTGTGAAAACGGCGATATGGTGAATCTTGAACTTAAAGCCCTGCCGAAAAATATCAAAGAAGGCGATGTAATCAACTTTCAGGAAAACAGCTATTTTCTGAACAGCGATGAAACAAAAGCCAGAAAAGAAAAAATTAAAAATCTGATGAATTCGCTTTTTGAAGATTAAAAATCATGCAAAAACAAAAATGCTCTAGTACCAAATCAAACGGTACAGAGCATTTTTATTTGTAATTGTATAATCAATGTGTGTTGTCTGCTGTAAGTGACCTTCTGAAAATATGTCTGAAAATGAATCTGACAATCGGGCCTGCAAAAAACAACTGCCAGCAAAGTGCCATAGGGAAGTTGAGTGCGGTAGTTTCAAGCCATACCGAAATAACCTCAACACCCGCATTTTTGAAAATAAGAGTAGCAGCAAGGCTCATAAGAGGACACATAAAGATAACCGAAATTGCAGAAATTGCGAGTACAAGGAAGAAAGGATTATCCTTTGCAGGGTTTACAATCTTAAAAGCAAGCTTTTTGGCAATGTGACCGATAATGAAAAAGTCAAGAATAAATGCAATCGGCCCCATAAAAGAAAGTTCTTTGAAGCGGAAAGAAAAACTTCGTTTTTCATTTCGCCGATATTAAGAGCTGTGTTGTAGCAAATCATGGCATAAACCATAAAGAACACCATGATAATCGTGAAAATAACTTCCTGAAATTTAGTTTTTGGCATAAAAAATCTCCTTTATAAAAATGATAACTTAGTAAACATATAAGTGTTGTTCGTTATCATTTCCTTAAGGAGAAATGTGCGTTTCCAATTAAACCATTATACATTTCGGAAATTATACTATAATTTTTTTATTTTGTCAACTTCAAAAAAATTTTCATTGCAATTACTCTGTTTAATACATTTTGTGACACTTTTATTACAATTCAGATTCATTTCTCGGTGGATTTTTACTTTGAAATTTGGTATAATACATATGATTGTGATGAAAATTATACTTAAAACTTGCGGTTCTGTTCAGAAAGGGCATTTTTACTATGGGTGCATCAATTTATATTGCGGATGATGAAAAGAACATTCGTGACCTTATTACAAAGTTTCTTGAGTGTGACGGTTACAGCGTTACCGCATTTGAAACCGGTGACGAGCTTATGGAGAAATTCCTTAAAAAACCGTGTGAACTTGTGATTCTTGATATAATGATGCCCGGAACAGACGGCTTGACAATATGCCGTCAGCTCAGAACGATAACGGATGTTCCTATAATTATGCTGACCGCAAAAGATTCCGAATATGACTATGTAAGGGGAATAACCCTCGGGGGCGATGATTACCTGACAAAGCCGTTCAGACTTACAACCCTTTTAATGAGAGTAAAATCCCTTTTAAGAAGAATGGATATGAACACCAAAAAGGTGACAGGTCAGGAGCTTTCTGATATTAAAATCGGCAATCTTAGATTTTCGGCGCAGGAAAACTGCCTTTATTGCAAAGGCAAGCCTGTTTCTTTGAGCAAAACAGAACTTAAAATGCTTACATATATGTTAAAAGAACCCAAAAAGGCATTTTCAAGAGAAGAAATTCTTGAAGGTGTGTGGGGATTTGATACCGAAGTTGAAACCCGTGTAACAGATGAAACCTTGCGAAGAATACGTAGAAAGTTAAGCCTTGCAGGCAGTAATGTCAGCATAGGCACGATATGGGGCTTTGGTTACAGAATAAGCATTGCGGAGGATAAAAAGTGAAACACATAAAATTCCGTATTTTGATTATTGTATGGTCGTCAATGATTTTACTTTTTTTTGCATTTGCAGGAATTTTAAATATAGTTTTGCCGTCCCACTTCGTAAGTGAGGCAGAAGACGCTCTTGAATACGAAATTGATTATCAGCATTATATTTCTAACAGCAACGACGAGAGCGAAGATGATTCTTCGGATTATTATGAAGAAGATTCTAATGAAGAATCAACTCTTCAAAAAAAGTTTGAAAGCGGTTATCAGGATTCGTATTTCACCTCGGATATTTACTATATTGATGTAACAGACGCTCTTAATGACAAAAACACCTCCGAGGGCAACAGCCTTGTCGGCTCAAATTCAACTTCATTAAAAAGTACATACGAACTCACCGAATGGGTTAAGAATCATAATATATCCGAAGAACAAATATATACACTTCAAACAGATAACGGCTATTATGTATTTACCGTTTATGAAGAACCGCAGAATTATGATTATTGGGACGATGCAGAATCCGATGAAAACGATTCGCCTGTGTATTTAATGTACATAAATATCGACCATATCGTAAAATATACCCGTTCGCTTAACTGGCTTATTTCAGCAATTTTTCTTTGCGCAATTGTTGTAATGAGCATAATCGGTTACAGACTCGGTGTTAAAATCGAGGAGTCACAGAAAACTCAGCGCAGATTCTTTCAGAATTCTTCTCACGAACTCAAAACCCCTCTCATGGCAATTCAAGGCTATGCGAGGGCATTGAAATGGATGTTGTAGATCCGCAAAATGCCGCAGACATAATTATGCAGGAAACCGAGAGAATGACAGGTCTTGTTGAGGAAATTCTTTCAATTTCAAAAATCGATTCACGACATTTTAAGCTTGACCTTGTAAAGCTTGACATAAAAGAGGTTCTTTACGATTGTTTTCGGTCACTTGATGCTGTTCAGCAGATGAACGGCATAAGCATTGTGCCTGAATTTCCCGATGAAGAAATCTATGTGAAATGTGATGAAGATCAAATGGCAAGGGCATTCCGAAATATCATAATAAACGGTCTGAAATATTCAAAAAAGAAAATTACTGTTGCCTGCGAAACCAATCAGAAATATGTTTATATCCGATTCAAGGATGACGGTAACGGTATAAACCGTGATGATATTGAACATATCTTCGACAGATTCTACAAAGGCAGTGACGGCGGAACGGGCATCGGTTTGTCGCTTGCAAATGAGATTATACATCTTCACAATGGCAGCGTAACAGCGTATAACTACCTTGACGGTGCCGTATTTGAAGTGAAACTGCCTATTATTGACTGATTATTTGTGCAAATTGCTGAAAATACAAATAATCGCTTACTTGTGACATTTTTGTGATGCTTTTTGACGAATTTTGTGGTATTATATTAGTGCGTTTGCAATGTATAATATTTGGTTAATGAATTTATAATTTGATAATTAATATACAGATATATAATGAGGTGTAGCTATGAACAGCAGTGTGCTGGCTTATCTTGAAAACTCAGCCGAATACTTTCCCGAAAAATGTGCGGTAACTGACGAAAAGGTTTCCTATTCATATTCCGAGCTTGTAAAACTCAGCTCATCTGTCGGAACCGCCCTTTCTGAACTTATCGTATCGGGAGATGCAGTAGGCATATATATGGAAAAATGCGCCGATGCGGTAGCGGCATTTTTTGCAACCGTGTACGCAGGCGGATTTTATTCTGTTCTCAACACGGAGCTTCCGCAGAACAGACTTCAGACCACAGTTTCCGTACTCAATCCAAAGGTGATTGTAACTTCTGAAAGCTTGCTTGAAACAGCGAAAGAATATTTCTCTGAAAGAAAAATTGTGACCTTTGAAGATTTGGCAAAATCGGAGCCTGATTATGCAAAGCTTGGCGAAATCCGTAGCCATAAAATTGACACAGATCCGCTTTATATTAATTTCACTTCCGGTTCAACGGGCACTCCAAAGGGAATTGTTGTGTGTCACAGAAGTGTAATTGACTTTATTGACCATTTTACCGAAATATTCGGCATTGATAATAACGATGTAATAGCAAATCAAGCACCGTTTGATTTTGATGTGTCCGTCAAGGATATCTATTCGGCTGTTAAAACAGGCGCAACTCTTGTTGTTGTGCCGAGGAGAATGTTCTCCGCTCCTGCCGAACTCATTGATTTCATATGTGACCGCAGGATTACTGTTATGATATGGGCTGTTTCGGCTCTCTGCCTTATCAGCACATTCCATGCGCTTGACTACAGAACTCCCGAAACCGTTAATAAGATTCTTTTCAGCGGTGAGGTTATGCCGCTCAAGGCGCTTAAAAATTTCCGTTCACATCTTCCAAATGCAAAGTATGTCAACCTTTACGGACCGACGGAAATCACCTGTAACTGCACATACCATATTCTCGACAACAATTGCGACTATGCAGACGGTATTCCGATAGGCAAACCGTTCCCCAATGAAGATGTTATTCTTCTTGATGAGAATAATAACAGAATTTCAGAGGTTGGCAAAGTCGGTGAAATCTGCGTGAGAGGCACTGCTCTTGCACTCGGTTACTACTCAAATCCCGAACAGAATGCAAAGGCTTTTGTTCAGAATCCGCTTAATCCGTACTATCCCGAATTAATTTACAGGACAGGCGACCTAGCAAGATACAACGAAAATGGTGAACTTGTTTTCAGCGGAAGAAAGGATTTCCAGATTAAATATATGGGACATCGCATAGAGCTTGAGGAAATCGAGCGTGAGATGTCAGCCGTTGACGGTGTTGAGCAATGCTGTTGTATTTTTGATGAGAAAAAATCAAGGCTCAAGGGCTTTTTCGTAGGCTCAATTGAAAAGGACGAGCTTGCCGCATCAATGTCAAGGGATTTGCCTGCGTTTATGGTTCCGGGCGTTATCCGCAGGTTGATGAAATGCCGCTGACAAAGAACGGCAAAATTGACCGTAAAAAGCTTGCTGAAATTGCAGGGGGCAGAAGAAAATGAACGAAATATTAAAGCAGAACAAAACTGCATTCTATGTTTTTGATGTAAAAACTCTCAAAGACAGAGTGGCATATCTCAAGAAAAATGCCTTCCCGAAGATGTTGCAATCTGCTATGCAATCAAGGCGAACACATTTATTACGGCAGAACTTGAAAATGATGTTGACCGCTTTGAAATCTGCTCACCGGGTGAGGCTGAAATCTGCGATTTACTTGATATTCCCGACAAAATGATGGTGATTTCGGGTGTGTACAAAACCCCCGAAGTTATGGAAAATATGGTTGCAAACGGAAAATGCGACAGAATATTCACCGTAGAGTCACTTACACAGTTTAATCTTTTCAGAGAATTATCCGAAAAATATAAAAAGAAAATTTCTTTGCTTTTAAGACTTACAAACGGAAGTCAGTTCGGAATTAATTCCGATGAAATCGAAGAAATTATTTCAAAAAGAAACGAATTTGAATATCTCGACATACTCGGTATTCAGTTCTTTTCAGGAACACAGAAAACCTCTCTAAAAAAACTCAAGAGAGAGATTGACAAACTTGACAATCTTCTTATTCTTCTCAAAGAGAAATATGATTATACCGCAGAAGAGCTTGAATACGGCACAGGATTCCCTGCAACCTATTTCAAGGAAGATACCATAAATGAGGACGAACTTATCGGCGGATTTGCACAGCTTTTGAATGAGATGACTTCAAAGCCGAAAATCACGCTTGAGCTCGGACGAAGCATTGCCGCAATCTGCGGTAAATACTACACGCATATCGTTGATAAAAAGTGCAACAAAGGGGAGAACTACCTTCTTGTTGACGGCGGAATGAACCATATTGTGTACTACGGTCAGCATATGGCAATGAAACAGCCGTACCTTTCGGTTTGCGGAAAAGAAACCGAGCCGTGTACCGAATCATGGAATATCTGCGGTTCGCTTTGTTCAATGAATGATATAATCGCAAAACAGATTTCTTTGCCTGATATTGAAATCGGTGATATAATTTGTTTTGAAAATACAGGCGCTTATTGTATGACAGAGGGAATTTCTTTGTTTTTAAGTCGTGATATTCCCTCGGTTTACATAAAAAAGGAGGACGGAACATATCTTTGCGTCCGTGATTCCTTTGAAACATTTAATTTAAACAAACCCAATTACAGAAAGGAAACGAATTAAAATGGATGAACTTATTGAGATTTTAGAGGACATTAAACCGGATGTAGATTACGAAGGCTGCGAAAACCTTATTGACGGTCACTATCTTGACTCTCTTTCAATCATTTCTCTTATTGCTGAGATTGAGGACGCTTTTGATGTGACAGTTCCTGCAGTGGAAGTTGTTCCTGCAAACTTTAATTCAGTAAAGGCAATGTGGAGTATGATTGAAAGACTCCAAGAGGAGGAATAAGATGGATCTTCCATCATTACTGATGGCGGGCAGTCTTGACACGTTGACCTCATATTTTTCGGTAGCGTTTCTTGTCATTTTTCTGCCTGTTTCAGTTGTTGTGTATGCCGTAATTCCGCAAAAAGCAAGAAAGTATTTTCTGCTTATTGCAAGTTTTGCTTTCTTTTGGCTGATAAGCGGTCAGTTGATTGCCTATTTATGCCTGATAATAATGGGCGTCCATTATTTCGGCTTGTGGCTTGACAGGATTCAAACGCAAAAAAGTGCGGCGCTAAAGGCTGTGCCTAAGGAGGAGAAAAAGGCTCTTAAAAAGGTATATCTCCACCGCAGTCGCAGAGTTCTGTTGTTTGCCGCCGTACTTATGATAGGCGGTCTGCTTGTAATCAAATACTCACCGTTTTTTACAACAAATGTAAATTCGCTGTTATTGCTTTTGAATATTCCGATTCAGTTTGATATTCCGAGTTATATAATGCCGATTGGTATTTCATTCTTTACTTTGCAGGCTGTATCGTACCTCTTTGATGTTTACAGAGGACTTATTAAAGCAGATGACAACATATTAAGACTTGCGTTGTTTATGTCTTTCTTTCCGCAGATTGTAGAAGGTCCTATCTGCCGTTACGGTCAGACAGCCAATCAGCTGTGGAATGTAAAGCAAATTGAGTTTGAAAACTTAAAACTCGGTGCAGTCCGTATTCTTTTCGGTCTTATGAAAAAACTCGTAATCGCTGACAGACTTAATCCTATGATTAAGCAGATTTTCAGCCATTACGATGACTATCAGGGCGGAATAATCGCTCTCGGAGCAATTGCCTATACAATTCAGCTCTATTGCGATTTCTCCGGTACAATGGATGCCGTAATGGGTGTTGCTCAGATTTTCGGCGTTACAATGCCCGAAAACTTTCAAAGACCTTTCTTCTCAAAATCAATTTCAGAATTTTGGAAAAGGTGGCATATTACACTCGGCACATGGTTCAAGGATTATATCTTCTATCCCGTCACCATGTCAAAGCCGATGAAAAATCTTACATCTTCCGCACGCAAAAAGCTCGGCAACCACTTTGGTCCGTTGCTTGCGGGAAGCATAGCGTTGTTCTGTGTATGGTTCTGCAACGGACTGTGGCACGGTTCTGCGTGGGGCTACATATTCTTCGGTATGTACCACTTTGTGCTTATTCTGTCGGGCAACATCATTGCCCCTGCGGTTACCGCATTCAATAAAAAGCTTCACATCAATTCCGAATGCTTTGCGTACAAAGTGTTTCAGATAGTTCGTACATGCATACTTGTTGTTATCGGCGAAATGTTTTTCAGAGCAGAAAGACTTACAACAGGTCTTTCAATGTTTGGAAAAATGGTGACCGATTTCAGCTTTTCAAGCCTTAACTATGAGCTTATGAAAAAGCTTAAAATTGATATGCATGATGTTATGATTGTGCTTATTGCGCTTGCTTTTATTTTTGTAATCAGCGTTCTCAATGAAAAGGGAATATGTGTGCGTGGCGCAATTGCAAAGAGAAATGTTGTTATAAGATGGGCGGCTGTTTACGCTCTTATTATGTTCATCATAATCTTCGGTGCTTACGGCAAGGGCTATGTTCCCGTTGATCCGATTTATGCGAACTTCTAAGGAGGTCTGATTATGAAGAAAATAATTAAGAGAATTGTCAGCTGTGTCCTGTTTGTTGCAATACTTCTCGGATTACTTCAGGTGTCCTCACTCATATTTCAGCCAAAGTCAAATGACAAGGCGGCGGGCATTCATTATCCGAGAGCAAACGGTATTTTCAGCGAACCTAAAGACAGTATTGACACTGTATTTATCGGTGACAGCGAGGTATATCATTCGTTCATTCCGCTTAATATCTGGAGGGATTACGGAATTACCTCGTATGATGTTTCTTCTCCGGCTCAAAAGCTTGTGTACTCAATGGAATTCTTGAAAAAAACTTTTGAAAAACAAAGTCCGAAGATTGTGTTCCTTGAAACCAATGCGATTTTCAGAAAATCTTATTTTGAGGATGTAATCACATATAAGGCAGAGCAGATTTTCCCTGTGTTCAGATATCATGACCGTTGGAAGAATCTTCAGCTCAAGGATTTTTCGGCTACAGTTGAATATACTGCGAACGAGGAAAACAAAGGTTATTACTTTACTAAAAAGTCTAAGCCTGCGACAGATAAGGCTATCAAGAAATATATGAAGTATTCCGATGTTTCTGCACCGATACTTTCTACCAACAAAAAGTATCTCAACGAAATTGCGAAATTCTGTAAAAAGCACGGTACAAAACTTGTGCTGATAAGTACCCCAAGCACAAAAAACTGGAACTACCAGCGACATAACACTATGGAAGCATTTCAAAGGATCTCGGTGTTGATTATATCGATACCAATCTTCTCCGTGACGATATCCTGATTGATTGGAAAAAGGATACAAAGGATAAGGGCGATCACCTTAACTACAAAGGTGCTGTGAAGCTGACAAATTATATCGGAAAATATCTTGACGATACAAAGCTCTTCAAAGATAAGCGTAACGATCCGTCATACGATAACTGGAATACCTGTCTTGATAAGTTTGAAAAGAAGGTCAAAAAGGCTACAAGTTAGGAAAACTGATTTATTTAGAATCTAAAATCTTTCCCCTGTGTTGCAATTCAATGCAGGGGAAAGAAATATTAAAAAACTTTTAAAAAAGTATTGACAAAATTACAGTTTTACCGTATAATCAATACTGCTCATGAATAAAGTGAGAGATAAATGCGAGTGTGCTGGAATAGGCAGACAGGCACGTTTGAGGGGCGTGTGTTTCACGACGTACGGGTTCAAGTCCCGTCACTCGCACCATAGAAAAGACTTGATACCTTGCGTATCAAGTCTTTTCTATTTTATGCAAGCAAGCGATGACGGGACTTGAGGTAGCCTTGCGACCGCCGCCTGTGGCGGAAAAAGGGAGCAAAGCGCTGTCTGAAATAAGGAGCATAAGGAAGTGCGTCCATGCACAACGCAATGCGACTATATTTCAGACGGGGAGAGAGTAACCGTAAAAACAAAAGTGGATAGAAGAAAACAACTGTTTTTAGGGAGAGCGTTGATGAAAGTATGACTATGAACAAGCCGCATTGGCGAGGACGGAAGTTTGACAAATAGCAATCACCGTCACTCGCAGTTACCGCTATAACAAGCTGCAATAGGAAATATGACGGGACTTGAGGTAGCCTTGCGACCGCCGCCTGTGGCGGAAAAAGGGAGCAAAGCGCTGTCTGAAATAAGGAGCATAAGGAAGTGCATCCATGCACAACGCAAGGCGACTATATTTCAGACGGGGAGAGAGTAACTGTAAAAACAAAAGTGGATAGAAGAAAACAACTGTTTTTAGGGAGAGCGTTGATGAAAGTATGACGATGAACAAGCCGCATTGGCGAGGTTGTAAGTTTGACATATAGCAATCACCGTCACTCGCAAGTTACCGTTATATCAATTTGTATTAGTGAATAATGACGGGACTTGTTTTTTTACCACATAATTTTTTTGTAGTCAGTAGGGCGTTTATCGAACGCCCACAAGTAAAGCAACATATCTACAGCACCATACCTTGACAAGCAAAATCCGTTGTGATAATATCGTTTTGGCAACGGGTAACCGTTAATCATATTTGATATGGAGATATGAATTTATGAAAGAAGCAGTTTTATTTGACCTTGACGGCACATTGTGGCACACTTGTGATGTGATTTTGCCTGTGTGGAACGATATACTAAAAAAACATAAAGAAACAACAAAGCAAATCACACTTGAAGAAATGAACAGCTATATGGGAAAAACGGTTGAACAGATTGCGTCAATAATGTTGCCCAAACTTACGCTTGAAAACTCGGTTGCAATTGTAAAGGAGTGTTGTGCGGAACAGATTCCGTCACTTCGCAAAACGGGCGGTCATTTGTATGATAATCTTGAAAGTACACTTGAAATTCTTTCAAAGAACTATTTTCTCGGCATAATCAGCAATTGTCAATGCGGATATATAGAGGCATTTTTGTTTGCTCATAAGCTTGAAAAATATTTCTCCGATTTTGAAATGTCGGGCAGAACCAATCAGACAAAGGGGGAGAATATAAAGCTTGTTATGGAGCGTAACAGCATTGATAAGGCTGTGTATCTCGGCGATACAATCGGTGATCAAATTGCCGCAAAAGATGCAGAAATACCGTTCGTGTTTGCATCATACGGATTCGGCACAATGGAAAATCCCGAATATACAATCAGTTCGTTCAATGAATTGCCAAAAGTTGCAGAAAAAATTCTCGGCTGATTGCCAAATAGTAGGATGATGTCGGGATACAGCCTATCCCGATGTCATTCTTGTAAAAGCATAAAGTTTCAGTTTTTATGCGTTTTTTGCAGATAGAGAAAAAATTATGTAAGAAAATTGAAAAAACTTTCAAATATGTGTTGACAAGTTGAATACATTATGATATAATCTTGATTGTTGAGTTGAGAAACCGACAAAAATCTAATAAATGCGAGTGTGCTGGAATAGGCAGACAGGCACGTTTGAGGGGCGTGTGTTTCACGACGTACGGGTTCAAGTCCCGTCACTCGCACCATAGAAAAGACTTGATACCTTGTGTATCAAGTCTTTTCTATTTTGCAAGCAAGCGATGACGGGACTTGAAAGCGACCGTTAAGAAAACAAGTCCTGTGGGACACACTACATAAAGAAGGTATCCTACCGGACTTTGATATTTCAGGTTTTATGCTGTTTTCTTCTGTTTCTGTTGCATTTCTGCCATATGGCGTTGGAAGCCTGCTTCCATATCTTCGGGGTTAAGCGGTTTGATGATACCAACACCGTTGTAATAAATGTCGATAATCTGATACCGCTTGCCGTCAAGATAGCGGGCGGCTGATACAACAATCTTGTCGATGAATTCGTGAACAAGCTTACCTGTCAACTCGGTTGGCTCGGTGATTGCCTTTACTTTTTGAACAAATTTTTGCAGATTAACCGTCTTATCTGTTTCGGCTTCAAGATAGCTCTCCATTTCGGGGAGCTTTTCTTTTAGTTCCTTCTGCTCGGTTTCGTATGTGTTGCTCAAGGTTGCAAATCGCTCGTCGCTCAGTTTACCGATAACGTTGTCCTCATAGATTCGCTGTATCAGCTTATCAATTTCAGCGATACGTTTCTTTGCCTTTTCAAGCTCTCGGCGTTTTGCTGTCAGCTCTTTCTTTTTGTCAGAGTCGTAGCTCTCAACCTGTTTGCGGACAAATTCCTTTTCAAAAGCCTGAATGTTCAGAAACACTCGCCGCATACTTTCAAGAACAAGGTTTGTCAGCGTTTTCTCGCCGATATAGTGTGAGGTACAGGTGTCGGGATTCTTGGAATAGCTTGAACACATAAAGTGCGGTGGATCTCGCCGGTCCTTCTTGCCTGATTGGTAGTACATCTTCTGTCCGCAATCCTCACAGAACACCAATCCCGAAAAGATACTGACTTTGCCCGTCCGTGTTTGACGGTGCCTGCCTTCTCGGATTTTCTGAACAAGTTTGAATGTGTCACGGTCAACAATGGCGGGATGGGTGTTCTCGAAGATTATCCATTCGCTTTCAGGACGGTCAACACGCTTCTTGTTCTTAAAGGATTTGGTTGTGCTGCGAAAGTTGACGGTATCACCGCAATACTCTTGTCGCTTCAAGATGTTCGCTATCATAGCCGGACACCAGTGAAACGGAACGGACGGCGGATTACCGCACTTTCTGCCTACGCTAATCCAGTATTCCGTTGGTGTTGGAACTTTCTCTGCGCTTAGCTTGTTGGCAATTTGTGACGGTCCCATTCCGGATACGCACATCTTAAATATACGCTTTACGATTTCAGACGCAGGCTCGTCGATTATCCATTGATACTTGTCATCAGGACTTTTCATATATCCAAAAGGCGGATTGCTTGTCAATGGCTTGCCCGATTCGCCTTTGCTCTTGAATACCTTGCGCACCTTGTCACTGGTATTCTTTGCGTGCCACTCGTTAAACCAGTCCTGCATAGGTACAAGATCGCTGATTCCGTTTTTGGTGTCGATATTGTCCATAATGGCAATATAGCGAATGCCCATACGGTCAAATTCTTCTTCCAACAAGGAACCGACTACCAATCGGTTACGTCCGAGACGGGAATGGTCTTTGACAATCAGTGTTGCGATTTTTCCTTCCTCGCCGAGCTTCATAATTTCGTTGAAGGCAGGACGGTTAAATAATGAGGTGTGATAGCGATAGCGGCAAAAAGCTAATAAAATCAATGGTTTTGCGGACAGCGGATAGACAGGGAATGTGTTAAAAACTGAATACGCACACAAACGGCGTTACCTTAACCCCTTTGGGGGAGAAAGTAACGCCGTTTTTTTATGCCCGCAGGAAAGGAGGTGCAGCCGGAATGTATTTCACAAAGGGCAAGCAGCGGGCGTTTGAATTGCTCATGCAGCAGAAGCGGGATTTGACCGCTATCAATCCGGTTGTGCCGGAGATGATGAAGATTGCGGCACTTGCCGTTTCTACCGCCCCGGGTGGAAATATGAGTTTTGCGTTTTCAAAGAGTGTCCCTATTGCCCCGGCAAAAGGACGCGGAAAACGCACGCCAGCATGGACAAATAGACGGGCAAAAGCCCTTGTGCCATGCGGCTTTGCAGACGCGAAAACGGCAAAGGGCATATTGCAATACCAAAACAGCCGAAAACGGCTTTCTAATTGTCCACGCATACCAAGAGAGGAAGTGAGGAAATATGGCAGTTTTCAGAGTGGAGCGAAATACGGGATATACCGTTATGAGCAACCACCACTTGCGAAACAAGGAATTGTCCTTAAAGGCAAAGGGCTTGTTGTCGCAAATGCTTTCGCTGCCCGAAGATTGGGATTATACCCTTGCGGGCTTATCCCATATCAACCGGGAGAAGATCGACGCAATCCGCGAAGCGGTAAAGGAACTCGAAAAAGCCGGATATATCGTGCGCAGCCGGGAGCGCGACGAAAAGGGACGCTTGCGGGGCGCAGATTACGTCATATACGAGCAGCCGCAGCCGCGAGAGCCGGAAGCAGCTACCAGCGGCGGACAGCCGCCTATATTGGATTTACCTACATTGGAAAATCCAACATTGGATAATCCAACGTTGGAAAAACCTACGCAGGAAAAACCTACGTTGGAAAATCCAACGCAATTAAATAAAGATATATTAAGTAAAGAACAATCAATTACTGATTTATCAAGTACCGATTCCATTCCTTTCCATTCCCTAAACCCCTTGCCCTTTGCGCATGGCGAAGCGGCTACGCCGCCGGAAAGGAAAAGAACGGAAGCGAAAAGCAATAGCGCAGTAGAGATTTACAGGGAGATTATCAAGGACAATATCGAATACGACCATCTCATTCAAAACTGCAAAATTGACAAAGACCGTTTGGACGAGATTGTTGACCTTATGCTGGAAACCGTCTGCACAGCCCGAAAGACAATCCGTATTGCCGGGGACGACTACCCCGCCGAATTGGTGAAATCCAAGTTTTTGAAGCTGAACAGCAGCCATATTGAGTTTGTTTTGGATTGCATGAGGGAGAACACAACCAAAGTGCGCAACATCAAGCAGTATCTAAAAGCGGTGCTGTTCAACGCGCCGAGTACCATTGACAGCTACTATACCGCCCTTGTCAATCACGACTTATACGGCGGCGAATGAGCATAGCCGCACTTTACCGGGAAAGGAGTTGATACCTTGCAGGAGGAAGTAACCCAAAAAACGATTGCCCTATACGTCAAAGTGGGAAAAGGCGCGGCGCGGCTTACCGAACAGGCGTTACAGAAAGCAATCCAAAAGTTTTTGGAGCAGAAAAGCAAACCCGCGCATGGGAAACAGACCATGCGGCAGCTTATGAAGCAGAACGCGGGTGTTTCCAACATCGAGATCACCGACAGCAATATTAAAGCCTTTGAGAGTACGGCGAAGAAATACAACATAGATTTTTCGCTAAAAAAGGTTAAGGGCGAGCAGACCCGTTACCTTGTGTTTTTCAAAGGCCGGGACGCGGACGTTATGACCGCAGCGTTTCAAGAGTTTTCCGCAAAGAAGCTGAACCGGGAGAAAAAGCCCTCTATCCGCAAAGCCCTTGCCGCTGCAAAGGACAAGGCGAAGCAGCTTAACGCCGCCCGCGACAAGGTAAAGAAAATGGACAGGGGGCGCGAGATATGAAGCAGATCAACTACAAAAAGCTGATACTTCCGAATATCCCTATGTGTTCTTTGTCTATCTCTTTGATAAAGTCGGACAGGCGGTGCGGCTTGCCCCCGGCGCGGATATTTCTGCAAAGATACTGAATATCACACAAGGATTTTCCGCAGCCTTTGAAAACGCCTTGCCGAGCGTTTACCCGTTGGATTTGCTTGTCGGCATTGTCGGTGCGGTGATTATCCGCTTGATAGTCTATGTCAAAGGGAAAAACGCGAAGAAATACCGCAAGGGCGCGGAGTACGGCTCTGCCGATGGGGAAACGCCGAAGATATAAAGCCCTACATAGACCCGGATTTCCAAAACAACATCATTTTGACGCAGACGGAACGGCTTACCATGAACAGCCGCCCGAAGCAGCCGAAGTACGCGAGAAATAAGAACGTCGTCGTGATCGGCGGCAGCGGCAGCGGAAAAACAAGATTTTTTGTCAAACCTAATCTAATGCAGCTTCATTCCTCTTACGTCTTAACCGACCCGAAAGGTACGGTTTTGATTGAGTGCGGGAAGCTGCTGCAACGGGCGGGCTACCGCATTAAGGTACTGAATACGATTAACTTCAAAAAATCTATGCACTACAACCCCTTTGTGTATATCCGCAGCGAGAAAGATATTTTGAAGCTGGTAAATACGTTGATAGCGAATACCAAAGGTGAGGGAGAAAAAAGCGCGGAGGATTTTTGGGTAAAGGCAGAACGGCTTTTGTATTGCGCGTTGGTGGGCTACATCTGGTACGAAGCCCCCGCCGAGGAAATGAACTTTATTACCCTGTTGGAACTTATCAACGCCAGCGAAGCCCGCGAGGACGACGAGGAATATCAAAGCCCCGTCGATTTGCTGTTTGCCGACTTGGAAGAACGCGACCCCGACCATTTCGCGGTGAAGCAGTACCGAAAATATAAATTGGCGGCGGGCAAAACCGCAAAATCAATCCTCATTTCTTGCGGTGCGAGGCTCGCTCCTTTTGATATAAAGGAATTGCGCGATCTTATGTCCTACGACGAATTAGACTTGACACGTTAGGCGACAGAAAAACAGCTTTGTTTTTGATTATGAGCGATACGGACAGCACGTTTAATTTTGTTATCGCTATGCTGCAATCGCAGTTATTTAATCTCTTGTGCGACAAGGCCGACGACGAATACGGCGGCAAGCTGCCGGTTCATGTTCGCTGCCTGTTAGACGAGTTTGCAAACATTGGACAAATCCCGCAGTTTGAAAAATTGATTGCCACAATCCGCAGCCGGGAAATCTCGCTTCTATCATTCTGCAATCGCAGAGCCAGCTAAAAGCCATTTACAAGGACGCGGCAGAAATCATACTTGACAATGCCGACAGCACCTTGTTTTTGGGAGGGCGCGGGAAAAATGCAAAGGATATTTCGGAGAACTTGGGACGTGAAACAATCGACAGTTTCAACACTTCCGAAAATCGCGGCACGCAGGTTTCTCATGGCCTCAATTATCAGAAATTGGGAAAGGAGTTGATGACACAGGACGAAATCGCAGTTATGGACGGAGGAAAATGTATTTTGCAGTTGCGCGGCGTGCGCCCCTTTTTCAGCGATAAGTACGATATAACGCAGCACCCGAACTACAAATACCTTTCCGACTTCGACAAGAAAAACGCTTTTGACGTTGAACGGTATATGTCCACCCGTCCGGCAATCGTAAAGCCCGACGAACCCTTTGACATATACGAAATAGATTTGTCCGACGAGGACGCAGCCGCCGAATAAAAACGGCGGCATTTTTATTTCCAACAACATTTTTTGAGCCGTTTTAGCGGCAGAAAGCGAGGTTTATATGGATTTTTTCAACAGCGCAGTTGACGTATTGCAGACTTTGGTAATCGCGCTTGGCGCAGGACTTGGCATTTGGGGCGGCATTAACCTCATGGAGGGGTACGGCAACGATAACCCCGGCGCGAAGTCGCAGGGCATGAAACAGTTGATGGCGGGCGGCGGCGTTGCCTTATCGGCCTTACCCTTGTCCCGCTGCTCTCCGGCCTGTTTGGATAATGCCACAAACTAACACTACCCGCCGCGCTCTCCCGCTTCACGCGGGAGGGCGCGGGAAAGGAGGGATTAGCTTTTGATATGGCAGATGATTGAAGATTGGTTTCGCGGCATTTTGACAGACGGAATACTCTCTAATCTCTCCGGGCTGTTCGACAGCGTAAATACAGAGGTTGGAGAAATCGCAACGCAAGTCGGCACAACCCCCGCCGGGTGGAACGCGGGCATATTCAATATGATACGCAGCCTATCGGAAAACGTCATTGTGCCGATTGCGGGCGTTATCATTACCTTTGTCATGTGCTACGAACTAATCCAGCTTGTAATTGAGAAAAACAATCTGCACGATCTCGACACTTGGATTTTCTTCAAGTGGATTTTCAAAACCTTTGTTGCGGTGCTGCTGGTAACAAATACTTGGAACATCGTCATGGGCGTATTTGACATTACACAGAGCGTCGTCAACGACAGCGCGGGCGTTATCATATCCGACACAAGCATAGATATTGCAACCGTTATCACCGATATAGAAGCAAAGCTGGACGCTATGAGCGTCGGCGGGCTTTTGGGGCTATGGTTTCAATCACTCTTTGTGGGGCTTACCATGAAAGCGTTGTCTATCTGTATCATGCTGGTGGTGTACGGGCGCATGATTGAAATATACCTTGTAACGAGTATCGCCCCTATCCCCGTTGCGACAATGGTAAATCGTGAATGGGGCGGCATGGGACAGAACTACTTAAAATCCTTGCTTGCCCTCGGTTTTCAGGCTTTTCTAATTCTTGTGTGCGTCGGTATTTATGCGGTTTTGATACAGACAATCGCAGCAACCGATGACATATCCGGCGCGATCTGGTCTTGCATGGGCTATACCGTCCTCTTGTGTTTTACGCTTTTCAAAACGGGAAGCCTTGCAAAATCCGTATTCAGCGCGCATTAAGGGGGTGCAGATGAAGAAATACAAAATCATTTACGCCGATCCCCCTTGGAGATACGCGAGAAGCAAGGTACAGGGCGCAGCGGAAAAGCACTATCCCACTATGAGTATTGAGGAACTTTGCGCTTTACCCGTCAAAGAAATTGCGGATAAGGACTGTATTTTATTCCTATGGGCGACGTTCCCGCAGCTTAAAGAAGCGTTGCAGTTAATCAAGGCTTGGGGATTTACCTATAAATCCGTTGCCTTTGTATGGTTAAAGCAAAATCGGAAATCGCCCACTTGGTTTTATGGCTTGGGCTTTTGGACGCGAGGAAATGCGGAAATCTGCTTGCTTGCTACCAAAGGACACCCGAAGCGACAATCAAACAAGGTACATCAATTTATTATTTCCCCTGTTGAGCAGCACAGCAAAAAGCCGGATATAACGCGGGAAAAGATACTTGCCCTTATGGGCGACCTACCGCGTATTGAACTGTTTGCAAGGCAGCATACCCCTGGTTGGGACGTATGGGGAAATGAAATCAAAAGCGACATACGGTTTGCCGGAAAGGAGGTTTGAAATGGCGTATGTAACCGTCCCAAAGGATTTAACCAAAATCAAGAGCAAGGTAATGTTCAACCTTACCAAAAGACAATTACTCTGTTTCGGCGCGGCGGTGGCTATCGGGCTACCGCTATTCTTTTTGACAAAGGACAGCGCGGGAACGACAACGGCGGCTTTGTGCATGGTGCTTGCCATGCTGCCCATGTTCCTACTCGCTATGTACGAGAAGAACGGGCAACCGCTGGAAGTGATTATACGGCAATTTGTGGAAGTGAAGTTTCTTCGCCCCAAAGAGCGACCTTATCAGACCAACAATTTTTATACCGCCCTTGCGCGGCAGGAGCGATTAGATAAGGAGGTACGGGCGATTGTCAAAGGAAAAGGGAAAGACCCAAAACAAAAAGCGTAAACTTACGCGGCAGGAAAAGAAACAGATCGACGCGCTTATCCGGCAGTCAAAGGGCGACGGGAAGCCCCATACGGCGCAGGACAGCATACCGTTTGAACGAATGTATAAGGACGGGATTTGCCGCCTTGCAAACGGGCGGTATTCCAAGTGCATTGAGTTTGAAGATATTAACTATCAGCTTGCGCAGCCGGACGACAAGACCGCCATTTTTGAAGCCCTTTGCGATATGTATAACTCTTTTGACGCTTCTATCAGTGTGCAGCTTTCCTTAATCAGCCGCCATGCGAACAAGGAGGATTTCAAGAGCAGTATCACGATTGCCCCACAGAATGACGACTTTGACAGTATCAGAGCCGAATACACCGAAATGCTGCAAACACAGCTTGAACGCGGCAACAACGGGCTTATCAAGACAAAGTTTCTCACCTTTACCATTGAAGCAAAAGATATTAAATCGGCGCGGGCGCGGCTTGCCCGTATCGAAACGGACACCCTCAACCATTTTAAGGTGATCGGCGCGGCGGCGCGGGTATTGGACGGGAAGCAGCGGCTTGAAGTGCTGCATGGGCTTTTCCACCCGGACGGGGAACGCTTCAACTTTGCGTGGGAATGGCTACCCGTAAGCGGCCTTTCCGTCAAAGACTTTATTGCCCCGTCCTCTTTCCGTTTTGGCGACGGGCGAATGTTTCAAATGGGCGGGAAGTTTGGCGCGGTTTCCTTTTTGCAGATTGCCGCGCCGGAACTTTCAGACCGTATGCTTGCCGACTTCATGGAAGCGGAAAACGGGATTGTCGTCAATCTGCACATTCAGAGTATCGACCACAACGAAGCGATCAAGACGATCAAGCGGAAAATCACGACCTTGACCGTATGAAAATCGAGGAACAGAAAAAGGCAATCCGCAGCGGCTACGATATGGATATAATTCCGTCCGACCTTGCCACCTACGGCGGCGAAGCGAAAAACCTTTTGCGGGATTTGCAGAGCCGGAACGAGCGAATGTTTTTGCTTACGCTGTTAGTTTTGAATGTGGCAGACACAAAGCAGAAATTGGACAACGACGTATTTCAGGCCGCAAGTATCGCACAGAAATACAACTGTATGCTCACCCGCCTTGACTACCGGCAGGAACAGGGGCTTATGTCCTCTATCCCATTGGGCGAAAACCTAATCCAAATCCAGCGGGGCTTGACGACTTCCAGCACCGCCATTTTCGTCCCCTTTACGGTACAAGAGCTGTTCCAAAGCGGCGAAGCGTTGTATTACGGCTTAAACGCATTATCGAATAACATGATTTTGTGCGACAGGAAAAGGCTGAAGAACCCTAACGGCTTGATACTCGGCACACCCGGCAGCGGCAAGAGTTTTTCGGCAAAGCGCGAGATCACCAACGCTTTTCTCATTACCGCAGACGATATTATCATTTGCGACCCGGAAGCGGAATATTACCCCCTTGTGGAACGGCTGAAAGGCAGGTTATCAAGGTTTCGCAGAACAGCACGCAGTACATTAACCCGATGGATATAAACCTCAATTACAGCGAGGGCGACACGCCCATAGCCTTAAAGAGCGATTTTATCCTTTCCTTTTGCGAGTTGATTATGGGCGGCAAAAACGGGCTGGAAGCGGTTGAAAAGACTTTGATTGACCGCGCCGTTATCAGCGTGTACCGCAGCTACCTTGCAGACCCGAAGCCGGAGAATATGCCGATTTTGGGCGACCTCTACAATGAAATCAAGAAGCAGCCGGAAAAGGAAGCGCAGCGTATCGCGTCGGCATTGGAACTCTATGTAAATGGCAGTTTGAACGTGTTTAACCACCAAACAAACGTTGACATTCACAACCGCCTTGTCTGCTTTGATATTAAAGAACTCGGCACCCAGCTACGAAAACTCGGTATGCTCATTGTCCAAGATCAAGTTTGGAACAGAGTTACCATAAACCGCAGCGAAGGCAAGGCGACGCGGTACTATATCGACGAGTTTCATTTGCTGCTCAAAGAGGAACAGACCGCAGCGTACAGCGTTGAGATTTGGAAGCGTTTTAGAAAATGGGGCGGTATTCCGACAGGTATCACCCAAAACGTGAAAGATTTGTTATCGTCCCGCGAGGTGGAGAACATTTTTGAAAACAGCGATTTTGTGTATATGCTCAACCAAGCCCAGGGCGACAGGGAAATCCTTGCAAAGCAGCTTAACATTTCGCAGCAGCAAATGACCTATGTAACCCATTCCGACGCGGGCGAGGGGCTTATCTTCTATGGCAACGTGATTTTGCCCTTTATTGACCGTTTCCCGCAAGATACGGAACTCTATCGTGTAATGACGACCAAACCCGGCGAGGTGTCGGCATGAGGATAGAAATGGACAAAATCTATTGCGGCGACAGCTTGCAGGTGCTTCAAACCTTGCCGGAAAATGCAGTTGATTGTTGCGTAACGTCCCCACCCTACTATGCCTTGCGGGACTACGGCGCAGACGGGCAGATCGGACGGGAAGCAACGCCGGAGGAATATGTTTCCCGTATTACGGCGGTATTCCATGAGGTAAAGCGGGTGCTTACGCCGGAGGTACTTGTTGGCTGAATATCGCGGACACTTATTGCGGCACAGGCAGCAAAGCCGACCACCAAGACCCCAAATACCCCAAAGGCAGGAACGGGCAGCAAGTGGCGTTTAACCACCGCGCCCCCGGCTGCAAGCCCAAAGATTTAATTGGTATTCCGTGGCTTGTAGCCCTCGCCTTGCGGGGCGACGGTTGGTATTTGCGCAGTTCTATCATTTGGCACAAAACAAACCCCATGCCGGAAAGCACGCGGGACAGGCCGACCCGCTGCTATGAATATGTGTTTCTGCTTACCAAGTCAAAGAAGTATTATTACGATTGGCAAGCAGTAGCCGAGCCGATAGCCCCCACAACGGCGGGGCGGCTGAAAAGCGGAGTTAGCAAAGGAAATAAGTATAACGTTACTGTTCCGGGGCAAAACCAACCGCAGAAAATCAACCGCCCCCGCGAAAAGGGCGCATACGCCGACGAGTTGATTTCTCCCGTCCGCAGCCGCCGCAACGTTTGGCAGATTAACAATGTCGGCTATCATGGCGGGCATTTCGCAGCGTTCCCGCCGAAACTTGCGGAAACGTGCATTTTGGCGGGCTGTCCCATCGGCGGGATTGTCCTTGACCCCTTTTTCGGCAGCGGCACGACGGGCATGGTAGCAAAACGGCTTAACCGCCGCTATATCGGCATTGAGTTAAACCCCGACTATTGCGAACTTGCAAAACAGCGGATTGGAGGTGATGAAGATTGAGCAAGGAACTGAAAGCCCCCGACAAGGTAACGCAAAAAATGACCCGCGACGGTGCGGTTGCGGAAAACCTCACGACGGGCGAAACGTCCAGTATCAGCGAAAGGCCGCAGGAAGAAAACTATTCAGCCCCCGCAGGGGTGGCAGCGGAAAAGGTTGTGCAGCATATCGGCGCAGAGATTGAGCGACACGCAGCAAAAGGCGCGGAGAAAAAAGCCCTTGACGCGACGCAGCCTAAAACCCATTCTTCCCGCTTGCAGTTTTCCGAAGCGGAACGGGCAACGCCGGAACTTCAAAAAGCGATCAAGAAATCGGATAAGGCGGCAGACTGTTTAGACGCAGCGCGGGCGGCTATCCCCAAGCAGACCAAAATCAAGAAAGAGCGCGTTTTTGACGAAGCGAAAGGCAAGGCAAAGACGCGCCTTTCCTTTGAAAAGACGGATAAGCCCCCAAACGGCAAGTTGCGGCATAACCCCTTATCCCGTCCGGCACAGGAGTTAAACAGTACCGTACATGGGAAAATCTACGAGGTAGAGAAAGAAAACGTCGGTGTGGAAAGCGGGCACCGGGTAGAACTTGCCGGAGAGAAAGCGGGCGGCATGGCGGCGCGGGCAGTTAAGGGCGGCATACGCCGCCATAAGCTGAAACCCTACCGGGCAGCGGCGGCAGCGGAAAAACAAGCGGTAAAGGCAAACGCAGATTTTCTCTATCAAAAGGCGTTGCACGATAACCCCGCGCTTGCGCACTCCAACCCCATTTCCCGTTTTTGGCAGAAGCAGCGCATTAAAAAGCAGTATGCAAAAACGCTGAAAGCGGGCGGCAAAGCGAAAAAAACCGCTGAAGCCACCGCAAAGGCGGCGAAGAAAACCGCGCAGGAAACCAAACGGGCGACGTTCTTTGTTGTCCGGCATTGGAAAGGCTGCTTGATTGTGGGCGGGATTGCCTTTATCGTGCTGCTGCTTTTCGGCGGGCTGTCCTCTTGCTCCCTCTTTGGCGGCAACAGCGGCAGCGGCTTGATTGCGTCGTCCTATCTCTCCGAGGACGCGGATATAACGGGCGCGGAAAGCGCGTATGCCGCTATGGAAGCGAGTTACAAGATATGCTGGACAATATCGAAAGCGAATACCCCGGCTATGACGAATACCGGGTAAACGCGGACGAGATCGAGCATGACCCCTATGTGCTAATTTCTATCCTTTCCGCGTGGCATGAGGGCGTGTTTACACTCGATGAAGTGCAAAGCACCCTTGAAATGCTCTTTGAGAAACAGTATATCTTGACGGTCGAGGAAGAAGTACAGGTACGCTACCGCACCGAAACAAGGACGGACAGCGAGGGCAACCCCTATACGGTTGAAGTCCCCTATAACTATTACATTCTTCATGTGGATTTGGAAAACTTCAACCTCTCCCATGTCCCCGTTTACATCATGGGCGAAGAACAGCTATCCATGTACGCTATGTATATGTCGTCGCTGGGAAACAGACCCGACCTTTTCCCGCAATCCGGCTATGTGTCTAAATACTATGAAAACCCGCCCGCCGATTATGAAGTACCCGCCGCGCTGCTGGGTTCCGATGAAAAGTTTGCGCGGCTCATGGAGGAAGCAGATAAATACGTCGGTTTTCCCTATGTGTGGGGCGGCAGCACCCCGGAAACCTCTTTTGATTGCAGCGGCTTTGTGAGTTATGTGTTGACGAACAGCGGCCTATACAATACGGGCAGACTTGGGGCGCAAGGGCTTTACAACATCTCAACCCCTGTTTCTAACCCGCAGCCGGGGGATTTGGTGTTCTTTACGGGTACATACGACACCCCCGGCGTTTCCCATGTGGGGATTTATGTGGGCGAGGACGGGGACGGAAGCCCCGTCATGCTGCATTGTGGCGACCCTATCCAGTATTCAAAGCTGGACACCAGCTATTGGCAATCCCACTTTTACGCCTACGGGCGGTTAAATTACAATTAAAAGGAGTTGAAAAATGAATATTGTATCTTTTGGCGGCGGCACGAATAGTGCCGCCTTACTTATTGGCCTATACAAGCACAAAATCCCGATTGACCTTATCACCTTTGCCGATACGGGCGCGGAACACCCGCATACCTATCAATTTATCGAGATAATCAATCAATGGCTTGCGGAACACGGTATGCCGCAGATTACCGTTGTGCAGTATGTTGACCGCTACGGCAACCGCCTATCTCTTGAAACCGAGTGCTTGCGCTCTCATACGCTCCCGTCGATTGCCTACGGGCATAAGCGTTGTTCGCAGAAACACAAAATCGCACCGCAGGAAAAGTTTTGCAACCACTATGCGCCTTGCCGCGAAGTATGGCAGCGCGGCGAGAAAGTCAACCGCTATATCGGCTATGACGCGGGAGAAGTGAAACGGTATGAACATTCCCGCAAGTACAACGAAGCCGACAAAAAATATCATAACCGCTACCCCCTCATTGAAGAATGGGGCTGGAACAGGGACGATTGTATCCGGGAAATCAAAGCGGCAGGATTGCCGCAGCCGGGTAAATCGTCCTGTTTCTTTTGTCCGAGCATGAAGAAACAAGAGATTTTATATCTCAAAGAACACTATCCCGATCTATTTAACCGGGCGGCGACTTTGGAAGAAAACGCTATGCCCTATCTTAAAACCGTTAAGGGATTGGGGCGCAGCTATTCATGGAAAGAACAGTTTGGAAAGGAGTAAATGACTATGGCGAACACGAAACTTGACCGTATCGAAAGGGATATTGAGAAAACGAGGGCAAAAATCCTTGAACAGCAAAAGAAGCTGAAAGACCTTGAAGCGCAGAAAGTCGAGGAAGAAAACGCGCAGATCGTGCAAATGGTAAAGGCGGTACACCTTGACGGGACGCAGCTTGCCGCGTTCCTCTCCGCTTACGCCAGCGGCGAAATCACCTTGCCGCAGCCGGAAGCCACTTACCCCGCCGAACAGGAGGACAACGACAATGAAGAATAAAAAGATAATCCGAAAGTTTACCGTATTGCTTGCCGCACTGGTTATCATGTGCGGCTTTTCTGTTACCGCTTATGCGGGCGGTGGCGATGAAAGCGACGACACGCCTACCCCCGTAACCGAGGAAACCCCCGCGCCGGAAACCGAGCCGGAAGAAACGACGGGCGGCTATGAGCCGCAGCCCCTTACCCCGGACGGGAATATGTCCCTTGTGGACGATATAACGGGTGAAGCGTCCGGCGACAAGCAGTTTATCACCGTCGTTACCAAAAGTGGCAACTATTTTTACATCATCATTGACCGCGCCGAGGACGGGGAAAATACCGTCCATTTCCTTAACCAAGTGGACGAAGCGGATTTAACCGCCCTTATGGAGGACGGGCAGACCGAAGCCCCCGTTTGTAGCTGCACCGATAAATGCGTTGCCGGAAGCGTCAACACCGCTTGCCCGGTTTGCAGCGTCAACATGAGCGAGTGCGCGGGTGTGGAAGCCGAGCCGGAGCCGGAAGAAACCGAGCAGCCGCCGGAAGAAGAAAAAGGCGGCGGCATGGGTATTCTGCTTGTCGTGCTGCTTGTTGCCGCAGCGGGCGGCGGCGCGTTCTACTACTTTAAGATTTTGAAGCCCAAAAAGGACGCGGCGAAAGGCAGCAGCAGCCTTGACGACCTTGATTTTGACGAGGACGACGAGGAAACGGAAGTAGTCGAAACCGAACAGACCGAGCAGGAGGACGATAATCTATGAAACTTGTAATTGCAGAAAAACCGAGCGTCGGGGCGGCGATTGCCGCCGTTATGGGCGCGAATGAAAAGCGCAGCGGATATTTTGAGGGCGGCGGCTACCTTGTGTCGTGGTGTATCGGGCATTTGATTAGCCTTGCAGACGCGGCGACCTACAATGAACAATTCCGTAAATGGAAGTACGACGATCTTCCCATTGTCCCGCAGGAGTGGCAGTTTATTGTTGCCAGCGGCAAGGAGCAGCAGTTTTCCATTCTCAAAGACCTTATGCACCGCAGCGACGTTACCGAGATTATCAATGCTTGCGACAGCGGGCGCGAGGGGGAACTCATTTTCCGCTTTGTCTATGAACAGGCGAATTGCAAAAAGCCCTTTTCCCGCCTTTGGATTAGCAGCATGGAAGCAAGTGCAATCCGCGAGGGCTTTTCAAATCTCAAAGACGGGCGCGGCTATGACAACCTCTATCAATCCGCGCTTTGCAGAGCAAAGGCCGATTGGCTCATTGGCATTAACGCGACCCGCCTTTTCTCTATCCTCTACCATAAAACATTGAATGTCGGCAGAGTGCAAACGCCCACCCTTGCTATGCTGGTAAACCGCGACTATGCAATCAGCAGCTTTAAGAAAGAGAAATATCATGTCGTCCGGCTGGACGTTGGCGGCGTTGCCGCCCTTTCCGAAAGGCAGGACGACGAAGCGGCGGCGCGGCAGATGAAAGCGGCTTGCGAGAAATCGCAGGCCGTTTGTACTTCCCTTAAAAAAGAGAAAAAGACCGCAGCCCCGCCGAAACTGTTTGACCTCACCGCCTTGCAGCGGGAAGCAAACCGTTTGTATGGGTTTACGGCGAAACAGACCCTTGACTATGCGCAAGCCCTTTATGAAAAACGGCTTTTGACCTATCCCCGCACCGACAGCAAATATATCACTTCCGATATGGAGGGCAGCACAAAGGAACTTATCACCGGCCTTTGCGCTGCTCTCCCCTTTATGCAGGGCGTGAAGCTGCAAGCCGACCTTGCGAGGATTTGCGACAACAGCAAAGTAACCGACCATCACGCCATTTTGCCGACAGCGGAGTTTGTGAAAACGGGCTTTTCTTCCCTTGCCGAAAGTGAGAAAAAGCTAATGACCCTTGTGTGCGCAAAACTGCTTTGCGCCGTTGCCGCGCCCTATGAGTATGAAGCGGTTACGGCGGTTTTCACTTGCGGCGGCTATACCTTTACCGCAAAGGGCAGGACGACGCTTTGCGAGGGTTGGCGCGAGATTGAAAGACTATCCCGCGCCGCGTCCGGGGAACAGGACGAGGACGCAGAGCCGGAAGCGGTTTTACCCCCGCTTGCCGAGGGGCAGACCTTTGACAATCCGGCAGCGGAGATCTCCGAACGTTACACGCAGCCCCCAAAGGCATTTACCGAAGATACGTTACTTTCGGCTATGGAGAGTGCGGGAAAGGAGGACACGCCGGAGGACGCGGAGCGCAAAGGGTTAGGCACCACGCGACGCGGGCGGGTATCATTGAAAAACTCATTAGCGCGGGCTTTGCCGAGCGCAAGGGCAAAAAGCTAATCCCCACAAAGGACGGGTATAACCTTGTCGCTATTCTGCCGACAGCCTTACGTCCCCGCAGCTTACGGCAGAATGGGAAACGCGCCTTACCGGGATTGCAAAGGGCAGCGACAGCCCCGCCGACTTCATGCGCGGGATTGAGGAAATGACAGCGGGGCTTGTCAAGACCTATTCCGCGATTTCCGAGGATAAAGCGAAGCTGTTTACCCCGCAGCGGGAAGCAATCGGCACTTGCCCCCGTTGCGGCGCGGCGGTTTACGAGGGCAAGAAAAACTTTTACTGCTCCGACAGGGCTTGCAGCTTTGTGATGTGGAAGAATGACCGCTTTTTTGAGCAGCGCAAAAAGGCTTTCACAAAGGCGATTGCCGCCGCCCTTTTGAAAGACGGAAAGGTAAAAATCAAAGGTATGTACTCGACCAAGACGGGAAAGACCTTTGACGGAGTTGTGCTGCTTGCCGACACAGGCGGCAAGTATGTAAACTTCCGCGTCGAGCAGAACCGAAAATGATAAGCTTGATGAAAAGCAATACCGCGCCGTAAAGAAAATGACCCGCGCCGCTTGTGCAAACAACGATTGCGGGAATTGTCTGCTGCTGGACGACGGGGAAACTTGCGTTTGTGTGCAGAGTATCAGCTATTCGCTGCTATGCCGCTATTTCCGCGAAGCGGTATTACCCGCCGACAGGCAGCTTTGCGAACAGATCACCCGCAGCGGGGAAACCGATTTGAAGCGTTGCGCGGTATGCGGCAGCACGTTTGCGGCGGGCAGCAACCGGGCGAAATACTGCCCCGATTGCGCGGCAAAGATACGCCGCAGACAGAAAGCCCAAAGCGAGAGAAACAGGCGTTTACGGATAAAAACAACTACATAGCAAGCACAGCAAACGAGTACCCGTTTGCGAGAAATGCCCGCGCTTCCCATAGAGAGCGCGGGCATTTTGCTTGTTGGGATAGTCCCAAACCCTTATATGACCGAGAAAGGACGTGATGAAAGAATATGCCGTATTCCTCATACGACCATGACAAATTAGAAGCCGCCGAAACCATGCGGATAGAACGCCGGATATATTTTGAAGCAAAGGACAGGGAGATTGCCCCTTATGCTTCCTTGCCGATTGCGCAGCTACTTTCCATGCGCAGCGAAAGCGCGGCGGCAGAACAGGCGATTTTTGACGACCTTAAAGAACGCGCCGCCGCATGGGAAGAACAGGCGGGAAGAACGCTTTTGCTGGATAAAACACTTGAATATGTGAGAACGCCGCACGTCCAGCACACCGCTAACGAGTGGCAGACCACCGAGCATAACCGCCATATTCGCAGCAACCGGGTATATCAGATGAATTACTACATTTACGAGAATACCCGCTACGACAAAGAAGCGCAGAAATCTATCCCGTATTCATGGACGCTTACATGGAGCGTGCGCACCAACAGCCCAAGCAGAACCCAAGCGAAGATTGCCGGACAAGATAGAAAGGTTTTCACCGACAAGGCAGCTATGGAAAAGTATCTGAATGGGCGTATCAAAGCGTATGACCGCTTGTTTACGGAAATCTCCCCGCCTATCCCGCAGGAGTACGCCGACTATTTCAAAGTAAACGGTATGCTCATGCCGGACTACACCATAGAGGGCGAAGAACCCCCGCAGCAGCAACAGGCGGCAGCTATCCCCGAAAATACCGGGCAGGAAAAGGAGCGTGAACACATGAGCGAACAGTTTTCTATTATGATAGGCAACCGCAGCCGCTTTGACGCGGGCGACCCCGGCGGCTATTGGTTGGATATGCCCGCCACAAAGGAGCAGTTGCACGAAGCTATGCGGAACGTCGGCATTACCGCCGACAACCCGCAGGATTTTTCCATTCGCGGCTATTCCGACGACCCGGAGAAACATATTGCCTTGCCTTATGAAATGGTATGCGCCGCCGACGTGGACGAACTCAATTTTCTTGCGGCGCGGCTCGAACAGCTTGACCCCGCCGAGGTTGGCAAGCTGAACGCAGCTTTGCAGCAGAAAAACGGGCTTGCAAATATTGGACAGGTAATTGACTTCACCTACAACGTGGATTTTTACGTCCATATCCCCGAAGTACATAACTACCACGATTTGGGCGACTATTACTTAAATCAATCCGGCATGGTACAAATGCCCGAAGAATGGAAAGGCGGCATTGACCTTTCTACTTTTGGCAGGAACGCTGCCGCGCAGGAAAAAGGCGCGTTTACCGAGTACGGCTATATCGTGGAAAGCGGCGACGAGTGGGAACGGCAGTTTGAGGGGCGCGAAGTGCCGGAAGAATACCGCATTATGAGTTACCCGCAGCCGGAGCGCGGCGAACAGGACAAAGCCTATATGGACGCAGCCGAAACGCAGCAAGCAGACGCACAGGCCGCAGAGCCGCAGCAGCCCCGCCCCGTCGTCCCCATTATCCTTACTTCCGAAAAGCCCGCCGAAAAGGTAAAGGAGATCACCGCGCGTTTGGAACAGGGCGTACAGGCGATTTTTGACAGCGACCGCTACAAAGAGTTTCTAACCGCTATGTCAAAGTTCCATGATTATAGTTTGAATAACACTATCCTAATTGCTATGCAGGGCGGCAATTTGGTAATGGCTTCCGTCAATGGGAAAAGGAGTTTGACCGCCATGTAAAGAAAGGCGAGAAAGGCATTAAAATCTTTGCCCCCGCGCCCTACAAGGTGAAAAAGCTGGTTGATAAAATCGACCCCGAAACGAGAAAGCCCATGCTTGACCGCGAGGGAAAAGTGGTAAAGGAAGAAAAGGAAATCACCGTCCCCGCCTTTAAGGTTATAACCGTCTTTGATATTTCGCAGACCGAGGGCAAGGAGTTTCCCGACCTTTCCGTTAAACCGCTGCTTGCCGATGTGGAGCAGTACGAGGATTTTTTCGCCGCCCTTGAAAAAGCGTCCCCCGTCCCGATTGCATTTGAGCAGATCACAAACGGCGCAAATGGGTATTTCAGTTTGACCGACAAGCGTATTGCAATCAAAGAGGGCGTGAGTGAATTACAGGCGGTAAAGACCGCCATTCACGAAATCGCCCATGCGAAGCTGCACGACGTAGACTTAAACGCCCCGCCGGAGCAGCAAAACCGCGTTGACCGCCATACCTGCGAGGTAGAAGCGGAAAGCGTCGCTTATACGGTTTGCCAGCATTTCGGCCTTGATACTTCCGATTACTCTTTCGGCTATGTGGCTGGTTGGAGCAGCGGCAAGGAAATGACCGAGTTAAAAGCGTCCCTTGAAACAATACAGACCACCGCAAAGGAACTCATTACCGAGATTGAGGGGCATTTTACCGAGTTGCAGCAGCAGCGGCAAGCCGAGCAGGAGCAGGGCGATACCTTTTCCATTTATCAGTTAAAGCGCGGGGACGAAACAAGGGACTTGCGCTTTGAGCCTTATGACCGTCTGCAAGCGGCTGGACTTACCATTGACCGGGTAAATTATGAACTCGTCTATACTGCACCGCTTACAAAGGATATGACGCTGGGCGACATTTGGGAAAGGTTTAATATCGACCACCCCGCCGACTTTAAGGGGCATAGCCTTTCCGTTTCCGACATTGTTGTGCTTCATCAGAACGACGAGGACACCGCCCACTATGTAGACAGTATCGGTTTTCAGCAAGTGCCGGAGTTTTTGCAGGAGCAGCAGACCCCCGTATTTGACAAGCTGCCGCCCGAACAGCAGCAAGCCTTGTCCGACACCGTACAAGACACTTTGCAAATGCTGGTTGACGCAGACAAGCGGATTTATGGCGACGTTACGGGCAAGACCCTTGAAGCAATCGCGGCGCAAGGATATTCCTACAAGGACGGGCAGCTTGAAAAGCAGCAGCCGGAAGCGACCCCCGACAGCCTTTTGACGGGTGAAACCGTTAGAACGCCGAGGGGCAATTTTCATATTACCGATATGAGCCGTGAACAGATCGAAGCGGCGGGATTTGGTTTTCACCATGCGTCGGAGGACGGGAAGTATCTCATTATGGGGAATGGCACACAGGCTTATGCCATAGCCGCCGAGCAGCCGCAGCGGGATAATCCCTTAAAGCACGTCGAGGACACCATAGAGCAGAACGACAACAATTTTGACGGGCTTATCAACAATACGCCGCAAACGCCCACCGTTGCAGATTTTGAGCAGCGGGCAAAGGCGGGGGAAGCGATTTCCGTTACCGACCTTGCAAAAGCGGTAAAAGCCGAGAAACGGGAACAGCCGCAGAAAAAACCGTCCATTTTGAAGAAGCTGGACGAATACAAGAAACAGGCGGCGCAGCAGCCGAAAGATAAACAGAAAGAGCATAAAAAGGATTTGGAGGTTTGATAGCATGAATACCCGCTTTACCATTGAGGAAGAAAACATTGTTGCGATCTACGCCGAGGACAGCCGGGAAACAACGCTTGAAAATATCCTTGCCGCCATGCCCTACATGGACGAGGATATGCGCCAGCTTGCCGCCGCAGCGGTGAACAAGCTGCAAGCCATGACGGACAGCGAGTTTTCCGAAAGGGAGTTTATCTTGACCGACGAGGAATAGCCCATAGAGAACAGGGGCGCGGTTGCCGATTTCCGGCACCGCGCCCCTGTTCTTTTTTTGTCCTTGCGTGGACAATTAGAAAGCCGTTTTTGCGGGTTTGAATATACTTTATCGTCTATGTCGTTTTCATGCGCTGGAAGCCGCAGAAACACAGGCGTTTTCAGCCTTAACATTCCACTTGCCACCCCATGTTTTGCGCCTTATCGCTCCTGCTCCCGCGCCCTGCTTTGGGACGGGTAAAGAATACTATCGACGTTCTTTTTGACAACGCCGTATTCCTGCATTTGCTTCTTGGCTTGCCGATAATCTTCATACAATTTGGTTTTCCTGTCGTTTAAGCTTCTATACTCCTTGCGCAGCGCGGCGAGATCGGGCAGCTTCTTTATCTGCATTTCCTTTAATGCCCTTGCCGCAGCTTCAAACAGGATAATTTCGCTTTCATGCCCCCGCAGATACTTTTCCTTGTCCGGCGATTTTCGGTATTCATCGTAAATCGGTTTTAACTGTCGGTATGTGGTGGTGTGCTTGATAAGCAGCGACAAATCAGACATACGCTGTTCCACTTCCTTAACCGCCTTTGCCGCCGCGTCATGAGCGGTCATAATATCGGCTATCTTGCTTTCAAGTTCGCTATAATACTCAATCTTGTTTTCGGTTAGGAAGTTCATGCTTTTAGCAGCCTGTTTCAGATTATGGATTTTTGCCCACCGTTCATAGCCCGCCGACTGTTGGGCTTTGATACTGTTTTCAAGATCGACGACAAGCCGGATTTTCTTATCTTCCCGCAGCGTTTTTGTTTTTGGCAACATACACGCCCTTGATACGCTCCTTTATCGCTTCTTCCGTATAGGCCGCGCCGAGCGTCTTTGTGCGGGTAAACCGTTCCTGTCCGGCAGCGCGAAAGGAAATGTATTTGCCCTGTTTGATTTCATACCCCATTTCCTGCAAGCGGCGCAGCAGTTCGTCAAAATCTTTCACTTGGGGAATGAGAGTATCTATCGCCGTTTTCAGCTTTGCTTTGTAGCTTGTCCCTTGCTTTTCGGCGGTGTATTCTGCATAGCTTTTTCCCTTGTCCTGTCCCGGTACGACGACGGATAGCCCATGCTCTTTACATATCCTGTCGCTGGTGCGCCGGATAAAGTGATAGCTTTGCTTGTTGGAATGGTACTTTTTGTAGTCAACGAAGCTAACCGCGTTGAAAATCAAGTGATTATGCAGATGGTCTTTATCGACGTGAGTTGTCAAAACAAACTCATACTTGCCGCCTAATACCGCCCCGGCAAGTTCCATGCCGATTTTGTGCGCTTCTTCCGGTGTGGTTTCTCCCACCGCAAAGGATTGTATCAAGTGCCGCCCTAAATGTGTGCCGCGATCTCCGGCAGCCTTCCCGCGTCCATGCAAACTCAATATCGGCGGTTTCCAGCCCGCAGCCGAAAGAGGACGCAAGCAGCTTCCCGTCTGTCTTTTCGGGATTTAAGATATAGTCTATCGCAGCCTTTAAGGTTGATTTAATAGGGTGCGTCTTTGTAACCGCCATATCTCGTCCACCGCCTTTTTAATGTCCTCTATATCCTGCCTGTAAACCGTCCCCGTCGCATTGGCGCGTTTTGCAATTTGGTTGATGTTCCGGCTCACCGCTTGCAGTTCCCGGATATATGCTTTTGTGTCGCTTCGGTCAACGACAAGAATATACCCGTCTATCGCCATTTTACGGAAGTATGCCCCATACTGCTTTATGGGAAGCTGCTTCATCTTCTCGTCGATCAGCCGCTTTTCTTCTTCCGTAACGTAAAACTTCATCTGTATATTTCTCTTTCGGTTTTCCATTTCCGCACCGCCTTTCGGTATAAGGGTTTGGGATTATCCCAACAAGCATTTTCCGCAAACGGGTACTCGTTTGCTGTGCTTGCTATCTACTCCATACCCCCACCGAAAGGCGGTATTTGTTGCGCGTTCCTTTGATTTTGGACGCAAAAAAAGATTGCAGCCGCCATGCGCTGCAATCTCCCGATTTCTCATATTGTGAGGTTAATCCTCTGCTTTTTCGACTTCCGTTATCTCCCTTGCTGTTGCGGTTACAATCCGTATGCCTTTATCGCTCATACCGTCCAGCAGCGCGTCAAGCTGCCGCCGCCCGGTGGATTTCTCCGCATTGCTGTTCGGGAAGAAAAATTGATCTACCGAAATATGATACCGGGTTACAAGGTCATAGAATACCTGTAAACTCGGCTGTTGTCCCTTGTTCTCGATATTCGCAAGGTAGCGCGGGGAAATATATAACTCGTCGCTTACCTTTTTGCGGCTCTCGCCGTATTCATTTCTCGCGGCTTTTATAGCTGCCCCGAAAGCCTTAAAGTCGTACAATGGTACGGGTCTTTTTGCCATTTTCATTCACCCTGTTACATTTTACAGTTCACCTTTCTTTTTGGATATGTCCACACAATTCATATCATTAGGTTAAATGCTTCCTGTTGTGTATTGACAGTAGACTGATTTTCTGATAAAATAAAATTTATGTAAAAGGAGGCGGCGTTTATGTTGCATAGCATGCGTATTAGATAAGCATTGAAAAAAAGGATTTTCCCATTTTCAACATGGGCTTTTTTGTCATGCTTATTTTGCGGATGCTATACAAAAAACTAACGACGTATAGATATAGTATAGACATAGTGCAAGCTATGCCTTAGTTTTGTTGTACTGCTCTGTGCATTATAAATGCAGGTCAATGCTCATGTTGAGGATTGACCTGCATTTTTTTGTGTAAAAAGGACGAGTGAAATATAATGCTTAAAAAATATTGGATAAAATGTCCGATTTGTAACGGAAAGACGAGAGTTCAAGTATTTCATAATACTGTATTAAAAGATTTTCCTCTTTTCTGCCCTAAATGCAAATTGACGCATATCATTGATGTAGAAAAATTAGAGATTGTAATCAAAAATACAGAAAAACAAACTTTTATTATTTAGAAGAAAGGATATAAAAATGAAACGTTTACCTAAATATACGCCTGCGGAAGTACGGAATGATCCATACGGATTTACTTACAAAGAAATGTCGGAAGTTATTGGCGAGAATGAAGCAAAAGCCTTATATGAAGAATTATATAAGCAATTACCACGCAAAAAAAATCTATCAATGTTGGTAAAAAATATTTGCAAAAGCAGTGATACTGAAAAGTATGTTTACGAACTGAAAGACAACAAATACATTGAAACGGTTTTTATCAAGCGGCGAGATGGTGGAACTGTTTGCGTGAGCACACAAGTCGGTTGTCCTGTTGGTTGTATTTTTTGTGAGTCCGGGCGAAATGGCTTTGTTCGTAATCTAACATCGTCAGAAATCGTACAACAGATTATATTGTTGCGTCGAAAAGTAAACCGTATCGTTTTTATGGGTATGGGAGAGCCTTTATTCAATTATGACAACTTGATAAAAGCAATCCATATTCTCCGAGATAGATATGGGCTCAACTTTCCAACCGACGGCATTACCATATCAACAGTTGGTCCGGTCGATCAATTAAAAAAATTGCGCGAGGAACATCTTAAAATTCAGTTGACAATATCTTTACACGCAGCAACACAATCTGCAAGAAATCGTATTATTCCTCACATGCGCATATATGCTATTGAAGATGTTGTTAAGCAAGCCTTATCCTATTCTGAAAGGCATAATCGCAAAATTGTCTTTGCGTATTTGCTTTTACCGGGTATAAATGACCGGCCCTCAGATGTAAGACAACTTGCAAAATGGTTTCGGGGCAAAAAAGTTATGATTAACGTGTTACAATACAACCCAACAAGCAATTCAAGAATTAAAGCACCACAGAAACGGGAAATAGTTGCATTCAAACATCAATTAGAGCAAGCAGGACTTGAAGTTACTATGAGAGTTTCTCATGGCAGAGAGATTAACGCGGCTTGTGGACAGTTAGCTAACACATATAATAAATTCAAAAAAAAATGATTAAAAGTGCCAGACGCATAGACGCAGAGCCGATAACGCATTAGGTCAAAAAACCTATGTGTTATCGGCTTTTTTATTTAATATTGCGCAAAAGCCGCTGTTCCCTATTATAGAATGGATTGCGGGTAGTGTATTAAAGTCGCCCTTTTTTAAGGATACGGCGGTATCGGGGAGGTATCGCCGTGTCCATTTTTATTTACTGTAACCCGCCTAATGCTTTGCGGTCAAAAAAAGCTATGCTCCGCAAGCGGGATATTCCGGCTATGAATGTGAACTGTCAATACATTTAGCTACTGCTTACATTTCCTTTGCGCCCGTCCGCGTCTTGCGGACGGGCGCATTTTGCTTTTTTCAACTTTTTTCTGAAAAGCGCACTCAAGAGCCATCTCCCGAACGGGTACGGAGCGAAAGGGGCAGAGAGGACAAGCCCTTAACTCCCGTCCTCTACTCCACGCGGGAAGGAGGTGAACTCTATGGAGCTATCTTCTTCCGACAAGGAAAGAATACAACATCAGTACGACGCATTAGCAAAGAAAACTTTGGTCGGCGAAGCGAAAAGCCACCGCCGCACTCTTGCGAAACGCGCAGCACGCGAAGTTACTTTTTCGGATTTGAGCGAAAGCGAACTCGCGCAGCTTTTCACAACGGACGAATACGAAAGCGATTATTTCCGTTTTCAAGTGTCCGGCTTTGATGTACTCGTCAAAAATGAACTGCTTGCCGAAGCCCTTAACGCTTTGCCCGAAAGGAAACGCGACATTATCCTTTTGTCCTACTTCTTGGATATGAGCGACGCGGAAATTGGCGAACTGCTGAATGTTGTACGCACGACGGTTTTCCGGCACAGGAAATCCGCGCTTGCGAAAATCAAACAGTATTTGGAGGGAAAAGCAGATGATGAATACCGTTAGGAAGTCTGAAAATCTGTTGCCGTTCCCTGTCATTTCCGCAGCGGCAAACGGCGACACAACCGCCATGTGCGCGATCTTGAAGCACTACGAGGGTTACATAGCGAAACTTTGTACCCGCACGCTGAAAGACGACGCGGGCAATACCTATTCCTATGTGGACGAGGAAATGCGTAACAGGCTGCAAGTGCGCCTTATTACCCGCACCCTTGCTTTTCATGTAGGATAATCTTTTAGCCCATGCGGGGAGCGTGTCCCCTTTCCACGCTTCCCGTTATGGGCTATTTGTCGTTCCGCAAAAGCATATCCGCTGTTGATGTGCTTTTGCAGGCCGACAAAGCCTATTGTTCTTTGACAAAGAAAGCGGCCTTTGGTGCGCAGCATAACAGGCAAACGGGTACATTCCGTCTGTACCGAGCCAGTCGGCGGGTACGCCATGACAGCTTTTCCCCATAGGGGAAAAGCCGAGCGAGAACTACCGCGCCGTAAAACAGGTTTAGCAGCTTGTGGGCGACGACATACAAGGCGGCACAATGATACTCCCGCGTTGAACACCCTCAAAGTATTGCGCGGCGCACCCATAAGCATGGGCCGGGGTGAAACTCCCGTGAGGTTGCAGCTAACAACCGCCCGTTTTTGCCTTTTGACGAATATAGTTTATCCATACAGGAAAAGGAGGTTTTTCTAATGGATAAAAAACAGACAATTACAACCGAACGCAAAATAGGGAAAATCACCTATCTTGTTCAAGCGTTGCCGAGTGAAAAGGCAACCGATACAATCCATAAAAAGATTGAGAAACTCATTGTAAAGGATTTGCAGAAAAAGCCCGGAAATCCGGGATTTTTAGCGTCCGAGTAGTGCATTAGGCGGCGGGATATGGTATAATGATAGCAACACATTATACCTGTTTATTCGGCTGTCGGAAAGGAGGACTAATGTTACAGTCGAATAAAATCACCGCCCTTTACTGCCGTTTAAGTCAAGAGGATATGCAAGCCGGAGAAAGCGGAAGCATACAGCACCAAAAATGATACTTCAACGCTATGCGGACGAACACCATTTTTTGAACACAAAGTTTTTTGTGGACGACGGATTTTCCGGCGTGAGTTTTGAGCGCGAGGGGCTGCAAGCGATGTTGCAGGAAGTGGAAGCCGGACGAGTGGCGACGGTCATTACCAAAGACCTTTCCCGTCTTGGCAGAAACTATCTGAAAACGGGCGAACTCATAGAGATTGTATTTCCCGAAAACGGAGTACGCTATATCGCGATCAACGACGGAGTTGACACAGCGCGGGAGGATAACGAGTTTACCCCCTTGCGGAACTGGTTTAACGAGTTTTACGCCCGCGACACAAGCAAGAAAATCCGCGCAGTTAAACAGGCACAGGCGCAAAAAGGCGAGCGCGTCAACGGGGAATATCCATACGGCTATATCCCAGACCCGAACAACCGCCACCACCTTATACCCGACCCGGAAACCGCGCCGATTGTCAAACAGGTTTTCGCTATGTTTGTTAGCGGCGTGCGTATGTGCGAAATCCAAAAATGGCTTGCGGAAAACAAAGTCTTGACGATTGGAGCGTTGCGCTATCAGCGTACAGGACAGGCGCGGTATCAGCGGGCAATGATCGCCCCCTATACTTGGCCGGACAAAACGCTCTATGACATATTAGCAAGGCAGGAATATTTAGGGCATACCATAACCGCGAAAACTCACAAGGTATCCTACAAGTCGAAAAAGACCCGGAAGAACGAAGAAGAACAACGCTATTTCTTCCCAAACACCCATGAGCCGCTTGTTGACGAGGAAACCTTTGAACTTGCGCAAAAGCGGATTGCTACCCGCCACCGCCCGACAAAAGCAGCGGAGATTGATATTTTTTCCGGCTTGCTGTTTTGCGCTGGTTGCAGACATAAGATGTATTACCAACAGGGCGTAAATATCGAGCCGCGCAAGTTTTCCTATTCTTGCGGCGCATGGCGCAACAGGGCAAGGACAGGCAGCGAGTGTACCTCTCATTATATCCGCAAAAACGTACTTCTTGATTTAGTGCTGGAAGATATGCGGCGGGTTTTGCGGTATGTTAAGGAACACGAACAGGACTTTATCTGTAAAGCTACCGAGTACGGCGACATGGAAGCGAGAAAGGCATTAGCGCAGCAGCAAAAGGAACTTTTCAAAGCACAGGCGCGTATGACCGAACTTGACACGCTTTTCCGCAAGCTGTATGAGGACAACGCATTAGGCAGACTGACAGATGAACGGTTTGTGTTTCTAACTTCCGGCTATGAGGACGAAAAGAAATCCCTTGCCGCAAGGATAGACGAGTTACAACAGCAGATGCAACCGTTACCGAGCGAAAAAGGGATATATCAAGGTTTATTCAGATTGTCGGGAAATACAGCGACATACAGGAATTGACCTATGAAAACGTCCATGAGTTTATCGACCGTATTTTGATACATGAATTAGACCGGGAAACCAACACCCGGAAAATCGAAATCCATTATAGCTTTGTCGGACAGGTTGATACCGAGCAGGAGCCGACGCAAGTTGTCAACCATGACCGCCGCAACATGGTAGATGTAAAAAGTATCGCTATCTAACCCCAGCAAAGGTTGTACCGGAGAAACCGTCGTCTATGAAAAGGCGAGTATTTTTGAAACTGTTTTCGGCAGCGTATTGTTGTAAAATTTCTGTTTGATTTTTGATTGAGCCGATACGCCTTCGTTCTCGTCATCACGGGATAGTCGGCAGTACAGAGCTGTGATTTTGTCTTTATCTGACTGTTTACTCATTTTGCTCCTTTCCACAGTCGGATATGTATTTGTAGGATAGTTTTATTATAACATATCCGACTGCTAAATTCAACGCTTTAAAGTATTAAATTGAATCGTTCTCTACTATCTTTTCAATCTTCTTCAAGATTGTTTTGTCAGCGTTCTGATTGAAGTGCGTTCGCACAACATAGGTTGTGTTGTCAATGCCCTGTGTGTATCGTAACGGTTCAACGAACTGTTCATACTTAAAATAGTTTAGCCGTTGCTCCGCTGTCATCTTACTGAGCATATCAAAGTAATCCTCAATGACTGCGTTGAGTGCTTCGGTAAGCGGCGTTTGAATATCAAGGACTTTGCCTTTCTCATCAACATAGTACATAATCTGTCACCTTCCTTTCGTAGTTAAGATTTTCGCAAACAGGTCTTAGGGTGTCCCTAACAAGTGCTGAAATTCCGAGGTGATTTCTCAGCAACAACCGTTTGTGGATACGAACGGTCTGCTTGCTGAGATAATACACGGTAGTTTCAGCAAGCACTGTTTGTGGTTACAAACAGTATGCTTGCTTAGATTCAACATTGTTATGCAGTGCTCTGAAAAACTGTCAACATATCTGTCACCCTAAACTGTCACTATGGTTGTCTGTGATTATAGATTTCGATGATTCTTCTTCGGTTAGTACGCCGAAAATTGATGCCGATACCGTCACGTTTTCTCAACCAATACCAATATTTGTTGAGCAGTTTTGTTACCGTATTAGTCGGCGTAACGGTGTCGTTCATTTCGGTAAGTAAATCTGTAGCTGTGCCCATCCAGTAATGCTTGTCAACCATAAACGCTCTTAACCTTCCGAAAAAAGGATGATCTTCGGTCAGCTTCGGATAGCCTTCACGACTGACTTTCTCCATTGCCAGCGCAACAATTTGTTCACCTTTAGTCATTGTTTCTCCTTTCTGTCACTGTAAAAAGTGACTGTTTTGTTGTAAGTTTGCCGCTTTACCCGAATGTCGTTCCTGCGCCGGATTTTCCCCGGAGCGTCGTATCGCTCACTTACGGTCATCGCAATATCATATCCCATTCGGACGGTCATTCAGTTGTATTTTGACACGACAAAAAGCCAAGTCACACAAGGCACTTCCCTCAACTTCAAAAGGGTAAACTACCCCCTTGGTTGAGAAGCCTCATGTAACTTGACTTTAAATTTTTTGATTAAACTTTTGAAAAATTAAAGCGCTTATTTGTACTGCCGTTCACTAAAATAAGCTAAACTCAAATGACTAAAAACAGAACGGAGCCGGCACTTCTGTCAGCGTACCGGTACCCTATAGCGCATCTTTGGCTTTGCGCTGCCCGCAGGTGATGCTCCTGCACTCGTCAGCTCTTTACACTCATAAGTTCATCACTATTCAGTTGTCGCACACAATCTGCGAACAGTTTTGTGTACAGTAATTATTATAACGAACATTAGTTTGGCTGTCAAGCAAATTTAGAAAATTTGTTCGACAAACGTTAGTGCATTTAAGATGTCACGTCTAAACAAGCAGTGCGTTTTTACTCCTACCGAGAAAAACACGTTTGTTAGGGACACATAAGACCTATAAAAAATTCTCTTTTTCGTTTTTATGTCTGTTAATTTGTTTTATTATATGATATGATAAAATTATCAATCATCAAGGGGCGATAGTATGAGCGCTAAGAATCAATTTGATTGGATATCATTTTATGAGGAGTTTGCAGATAAGATACTTGCATATAAGGACAATCGGCAGGAGCTGATTGAAAAAATAAAGCAGGTTTATGAGGTTACAGGGATAAAACTGCCGACTATTGATAGAGATAAAGGCGGAAATAATATCCTTGTTGATATTGATCCTTTTACAGTTTTTGGATTATTTAATAAACAACTAACTGAAAAGAACAGAATAAAACTTATTACTGAATTCAAGGAATTGTTTGACATAAAAGCTGATGTTCCTATGTCTTTTGACGGAATTCCTGTGTTAAGTCCACTAAAATCTACTTTTTTCTATTTTGTAGATAACAGAGGAGAATCAGATATACAAAACCTCTGGTCAATTTTTGAATTAGCGCTTACTCTGTCAAAAAACGATACAGAAGAAAACAGACAAGAGTTTATTTCTGTTTTTAATACAGTTAGGAAACAAAAAGGCGTAAAATGGAATTTGTCAATGGGCTTATACTGGATTCGTCCCAACAGATTTATAAATTTAGATTCACGCAATAGGTGGTTTATAAAGAATAATGACAGCTTACCTGAGTCAATTACAGCCACAGTAAAAAATCTGCGTGATACGCCGAAAGCAGAGATATACTTAAAACTTTGTGATGATTGCATTGCTTATATTCAATCTGACAAATGTTCCTATAAATCATTGGCAGATTTTTCTTGCAGTGCGTGGAGTGTATCTAAGCAAGATGATGAATATGAGAAACTTTCCGAGAAAAGCGATGCTAATTCCGGCGCAAAGTTCCTGCGTTGGTTCAAACCTCTTTTGCAGGCGCTCAAAGATTTAGGCGGTTCGGCTACTCCGAAAGAAGCACGAAATAAAATTATAGAAAACGAAAAGCTGACCGAGAAAGAAACAAGCGCTGTTGTTGGCAAAACGCAAACGCCTGAATTTAACAATGACGTTGCTTGGGCAAGGCAGTACCTTGTCAGAGGCGGTTATTTGGACAACAGCACGCGTGGCATTTGGAAACTTACCGAAAACGGCTGGACTGTTGATATGACAGATGAATTAGCATCAAAGATATTCAAAACGATTGTTAAAGAAAACCAGCAAGATAAAGAAGATAAAGGCTCAGCTCTTGCTGACGAAGATGTAACACAAAGCGTTATTGGATTTACTCGCCCGGCAATAATGCTTCAAAGTGGAGTGAATGTACCGAGAAAGGAATTATGCTCATCGGTTGGGGTGAAATCGGTGATTTGACACTCTTCACTTCAAAATCGGAAATGAAATCTGCTATGCAGGACACCTACGGCGACAATAAGCCTTATCGCAATGCAGCTCTTGCTACTTGGCAGTTTGCCAATGAGATGAAACCGGGCGATATTGTTTTTGCTAAGCAAGGTATGTATAAAATAATCGGTCGTGGCGTTGTTGAGTCCGGTTATATATATGATGACAGTAGCGAAGATGAGTATAATAACACCCGTAAAGTAAAGTGGACAGACATCGGTGAATGGGAACATCCCGGTAAGGCAGTTATGAAACGCTGACCGATATTACCCAATATACAGAATACGTTGAAAAGCTCAATGCAATGTTTGATACAGAAGATGATGACGATGATATTGACGTCGAGGAAGAACCGCTGAACACCTATACCAAAGAGAACTTCCTTGCAGACGTATATATCAGCGAAAACAGTATGACACTTTAGAAGGACTGCTCCGAAAGAAATTGAATGTCATTTTGCAGGGCGCTCCGGGTGTCGGTAAAACATACGCCGCAAAGCGTCTTGCCTATTCAATGATGGGTGTTAAGGACCCGAACGTGTGCAGCTTGTTCAATTTCATCAAAGCTATTCCTATGAGGATTTTGTCGAGGCTTCCGCCCGTCAAGCACAGGAATGAATTTTGAAATTAAGAAGGGCGCATTTTATAACTTCTGCAAAAAAGCGTCCGATGATAAAGAAAACGAGTATTTCTTTATCATTGATGAAATCAATCGTGGCAATCTCAGTAAGATTTTCGGCGAGCTGTTTATGCTGATTGAAGCCGATAAGCGAGGTAATGATATTCAGTTGCTCTACTCTTCGGACAAGTTTTCCGTCCCGAAAAATGTTTACATTATCGGTATGATGAACACAGCTGACAGAAGCTTGGCAATGATTGACTACGCGCTCCGCAGACGTTTTGCGTTCTTTGAAATGAAGCCTGCGTTTGAATCAGAGGGCTTTAGAAAATATCAGTACGGATTGGAAAATGATAAATTCAACAAACTGATTGACTGCGTTATCAGCCTGAATCAGAAGATAGCCGATGATGATTCTCTCGGCGAGGGTTTCTGTATCGGTCACAGCTATTTCTGCGATATTGAGGAAATTAAGGAGAACACGCTGACCGATATTGTTGAGTTTGAAATTATCCCCTTGCTCAAAGAGTATTGGTTTGACGAGCCTTCAAAAGTGAAAGAATGGTCTGACCGTTTGAGGAGTGCTGTCAAGTGATTCCGATTCAAAATATCTACTATATGCTCTCCTACGCATTTCAAGTGCTGAACGAGCAAGGATATAAAAGTGTGGCGACAGAGCATTTTGAGAATGTGGCGGATTTATGCGCCGCAATACTGATTAAAGGCTTGTCAAAGCAGCTCAAGCGTGGTCTGATGAAGGATTATATCCCGAAGCGTGAACCGCTGACGGCGCTGCGTGGTAAAATGGAAATTTCGGAAACGCTGAAAACAAATTCCATTATCAAGCGGCAGGTTGTGTGCTCCTACGACGAGTTTTCCGAAAACGCCTATATGAACCGTATCATCAAGACGACAATGCTGCGCCTGATGGTGGCGGACGTTGACAAGAGCCGCAAAAAGGAAATGAAAAAGCTGTTGGTGTTCTTGGGCAATGTTGAGCCGCTGCCGATTTACAGTATCAACTGGAATCTGCGCTATGACCGCAATAATCAGACGTACCGTATGCTGGTTTCGATTTGTTATTTGGTTTTGAAGGGCTTGTTGCAAACCCAGTCGGACGGCACGTCAAAGCTGATGGACTTTCTCGACGAGCAGCGTATGCACCGCTTGTATGAGAAGTTTATTCTGGAATATTTCCGCAAGGAGCACCCGGAACTGACCGTCGGCGCACCGCAAATCCCGTGGCAGCTCGACGACGATTTCAGCGATATGCTGCCGGTTATGAAATCGGATATTGTGCTCGAAAAAGACGATAACATTCTGATTATCGACGCTAAGTATTACGCCCATTCCACACAGCAACGGTTTAATAAGGCAACCGTCCATTCAGCAAACCTGTATCAGATTTTTACCTACGTCAAGAACAAGCAGGAAGAACTGAAGGACAGGCAAGTAACCGTTTCGGGAATGTTGCTCTACGCCAAAACAGACGAACAAATTGTCCCCGACAACACCTATCAAATGAGCGGCAACCAAATAAGCGTGAAAACGCTTGACTTGAATTGCGGGTTTGATGAGATTCGGGAGCAGTTGGATAAGCTGACGATTTAGAAAGGTAAAAAATATGCCATTCAATAGAGAAAGTTATAAACAGATAGCAACGCAGGGCTTTTTTTCTGAATATCTTCCGCCATGTTTTTTCTTGGATAAAAAGGTTTTAAATTATGTTCCACCCGAAAACTGTGATATAATACAACCATATTGTTTTACAATGAGCAAATATGATCAGGCTGATTCCAGAAGAAATATTTATATTCCTGAATTAGGATCATATCTTGTATTACACGAATATATGTGGAATAATAATTTGCTGAAAGAATTGATAGATTTTACAAAAAGTGAGGATTATTCTTTTTCTCCAGTTATTAATCAACAAGGTCAAATTTATAGATTTGAACAATCATATGGACAAACAGAGGAAGTATTAGAGGAATCTTTTGAAATATGTTCTGACTACATAGAAAACATATCAAAAAAAATAATAAAGGCAACTGGAGCAAAACTGATTCTAAAATTAGATATATCAAATTTTTATGGTGCCATTTATACACATTTAATTCCTACTATAATTATGGGATATGAATTAGCTGTTTCAGAATATCGTCAAAGCCAAAAAGGCGAAAATTTAAGTCCAACATATGAAAAATACTCCAAACTTGATAAATTAGTTCGTAGAATGAATTCAAATCAAACAAATGGATTATTAGCAGGTCCTTTTGTTTCTCGATTGATATCAGAAGCGCTGCTTACAAGAATAGATAAAGAAATAAAATCTGAAAACATCCGGTTTGTCAGATATGTTGATGATTATGAAATCTTTGTTTTTGATGATAATACTGAAACGACAAAAAGCAAAATTGATTTGATTCTTAGAAAATATAACCTAACTATTAATAACGAGAAAACAAGAGAAGAAAAATTCCCATATTATATTAATAAGAATCTTAATAAACTATTTACTGATCTACACATTGATGAATTTGATAATGAACATCTAATGGATATGTTTAACAGCTTTTTTACATTAGAAAACAAGGGAACAAAGGGAGCAATAAGATTTTTGTTAAAATCTTTAGAAAAAGATCCCATTGATATATCAAATTCAGAATTATACAAGGCATATCTGTTAACTATATTACAGAACAATAAACGCTCTTTAATTAAAGCTTGTCAGATTTTAATTGAGAAGAAATCCGAAAACTTTTGTATTAATGATAAAGATATTACGTTAATTAAAAAAATACTTCTACGCAGTTTGCGGCAAATAAATGATTTAGAAGTAATTTGGTTATTGTACCTATTAATTGAAATTGAGGGAATCGAAAGAGATGATGATATAATAATTCAGATATGTTCAAGCAAAAATGAATTAGCTCAAGTAATGCTATTAAGAAAAGGATTCATATCTCAGGATTTAAAGCAAACAATGAAATCATCCTCGACTTCTTGGATATTGAATTATGAATTGTTTTCTGAAAACATAATAACCGAAGATGAATTCAAAGAAAAACTTACAATTCACCAAAACTTGAATATGTATAACAAACTAAAACAAAAAGGAATCCATTTTTGCGAATTCTAGCAAACAAACTGGAACGGGAGAAGATGAAATTAATCATCTTCTCCCGTTGATTAAACAAGTATCAATTCATTATTGACAATTTCTTCTGCACGGTTGCGTATATTATTCATTCTCTTTACCCACAGCATTTGATTATCTGCTTTGAGTTGGTCGGTTATACCTTCCTTTTCGGCAAGCTGCTTTACTAACCGAAAGAACATATCCTCTGCCTGTTCGTCAATATCGGCGAGGTAGGCTGTGAGCTTGCAACTCGTCAGCAGGTTTGTATATAAGATGGGACGATGATGTTTGATATATTTCAAATGCCGCTTGCCCCAAATGCCAATTTTAACCTTTGGCTGTTCGGGCAATTTCAGGTCGGGTAAAAGGTAATCACCTTGCTGTGTATATGTAATCTTATTTGTCATAATTAATTCCTCCATAGTGGTCGAAAAAGTGTGTACAAAGTTCGATGTAAATTGCCAGTATTTATGCGATTCTTAGAGTGTTGAACTTAATGGGTTAAGGTATCATCATTACCAACCTCAAAATCCGCAAATATACCGTTTACGAGCTTTTGCTGACAACCTTCATTTTCTCGATTTTAGCGTTAGCCACCTTAACCAAAACTTCATCAATGAGGTCGGTGTATTTACCTTCGGATATTAGTCTATTCCTCAAATCATTTAGCTTTTAATCACTAATCGCCTTTCTTCATAATTTAGATAGACGTGATACTTTGTATTCATTCTGCTTCCTCCTTCAAGAAATCAGTAAAGGAAGCTGTGTTGCTAACAAAGGTATCGTAAGTAAACTGAGCACCCAAACGAAAGCCAACAATAAAACTATCTAATTCCGATTCCCCTAAAACGATATTTGAAGCATTTGCATATGACAAAAAAGTTTTCTTATCATCTCCTGACAGGCTTTTCGTTAAGACTTCCTCTGCGTTAGCAAGAATAGTCATATATTTTTGAATATAACTGCCTTTTTGGTAACTGCGAGTTTGTGGATCAATATTCCCATAGAACAATTCTGAAATAATGTTTTTCATTTTGTAAAACCTCCGTTAATCTTGATTATATCCTACAAAATCAATCATTCCGACTGTTTTACATAAGACCTTCTTTATCTCTAGTACACCGTGGACTGTTTTTAGGGAGAGCGTTGATGAAAGTATGACAATGAACAAGCCGCATTGGCGAGGACGGAAGTTTGACATATAGCAATCACCGTCACTCGCAAGTTACCGTTATATCAATTTGTATTAGTGAATATGACGGGGAGAGAGTAACCGTAAAAACAAAAGTGGATAGAAGAAAACAACTGTTTTAGGAGATGCGGTTGATGAAGTATGACATACCAGCGTA
>ENA-OQIW01000012-OQIW01000012.1-human-gut-metagenome-genome-assembly--contig:-NODE-12-length-48682-cov-1.552013_pt1 | contig 48682 bp, 54 predicted proteins | sample MGYA00242586_ERZ504751 | MGnify/ENA primary metagenome ERZ504751 (study PRJEB26092, sample SAMD00036349) | human gut metagenome | host: Homo sapiens | study: EMG produced TPA metagenomics assembly of...
GTAAATCGTGATGGTCTCGACATAAACGATTTAGTGAGTAAACAACTTATGTTTTTTGTAATTAACACAGTAGTTATTGTTATGATGCAATGGTTTGATTATCGTCGCCTTCGTTCGTGGGGACGGCCACTGTATTTTATTACCATATTACTGTTGGTAGCGGTTATGCTTATCGGTACATCCGCTTTAGGTGCGCAGCGTTGGATCCAAATCGGGCCAATCACCATTCAGCCGTCGGAATTCACGAAATTACTCATGATTATCAGTATGGCGCAAATGATGGAAAATCGAGTGAATAAACTGAACACCTTTCGCTCGCTGGTGCCGATAGTATTATATGTAGGGATTCCGACCTTATTGGTATTTAAACAGCCTGACCTTGGTACATCCTTGGTATATCTGGCCATTTTGTGCGGCATGCTCTTCAGTAGCAGGCATTCGGATGCGTTTGGTACAAATCATCGTAGGTGTTGCCGTTGTTTTGGCGCCGTTAGGTTGGTTCGTTTTGCAAGAATACCAGAAACAACGTATTTTAGTATTTTTAAACCCGAATATTGATCCCTTTGGGGCCGGGTATCACATTATTCAGTCGAAAATCGCCATCGGTTCCGGTATGATTCTCGGTAAGGGCCTTTTTGAAGGTACGCAAAGTCAGTTAAACTTCTTGCCGGAAAATCATACAGACTTTATTTTCTCCGTTATCGGGGAAGAATTAGGCTTTGTAGGCTGTGTAATCGTATTATTGTTATTGTTCCTTTTAATTTATCGCAGTATTATGATTGCCCGCAGTGCCAACGATACTTTCGGTACACTCTTAGCTACCGGTATCGGCTCCATGTTGGTATTCGAAGTGCTCGTTAACGTAGGTATGACGACCGGTATTATGCCGGTTACGGGGATTCCGTTGCCGTTTATCAGTTACGGTGTCAGTGCGTTGACCACGAATATGATTAGTGTCGGTTTATTGCTTAATATTGCAATGCATCGCAAGAAGTTAATGTTCTAAATTTAATTTTAGATTGATTGAAATTACGCCCAATAAATTAATAGCAGAGGCTATAAAAATAGCCTTAGAAGAAGTTTTAAAATGTTTTAATGAAAGTGAAAGGCAACTTCAGAAAGTTGTCATTATGATAGATTTTGAATCGGAGGTCCTATGGTTCAATTAGATGCGAGCTGGTTGCAGCATGTACAAAAGCCCGCGCGATATACAGGCGGCGAATGGAATAGCGTTGTGAAAGATCACAAAGATATGGATGTTACCATGTGTTTTGGTTTTCCTGACGTATACGAAGTGGCCATGAGTCACTTAGGTATTAAGATTTTATATTCCTTGCTCAATGAATTACCCTATGTGGCGGCAGAACGCGTATGCGCGCCGTGGCATGATATGGAAGAGGAAATGCGTAAACGCAACATTCCGTTGTATTCTTTGGAAACGAAGACACCGGTTAAAGATTTTGATTTCTTAGCGTTTACCTTACAATATGAAATGAGTTATACCAACATTTTAAACATGTTGGATATGGGCGGCATTCCGTTCTACAGTAAAGACCGAGACTTGTCCTTCCCACTCATTACGGCGGGTGGTCCTTGTGCATACAATGTGGAGCCGATTGCCGATTTTGTAGATATCGTAAACCTCGGTGAGTCGGAAGAGCACATCGTTGAAATGGTGGAACTCTACCGTCAGGAAAAAGCGGCCGGCTTCCCGGGCGGCAAAGAAGGGCTTTTGCGCAAAATGGCGCAGATTCCGGGTAACTATGTGCCGTCTTTATATGAACCGCAGTATACCGAAAAAGGTGATTTCAAAGGCATGAAAGTGCTGGCCGAAGAGGCACCGGCAGTAGTGCAGAAACGTATCATCGAAGACATGGACAACTGTTTCTATCCAACTAAACCGGTTGTACCGTATATCGATGTCGTTCATGACCGTGCCGTATTGGAATTGTTCCGCGGTTGTACCCGTGGCTGTCGTTTTTGCCAGGCCGGTATGTTATATCGTCCGGTGCGTGAACGTTCACCGGAAAAACTGGTTCAATTGGCGAAAGAAATCATTGCCAATACGGGCTATAACGAAATTTCCCTTATGTCCTTGAGCTCCGCCGACTACTCCCGTTTGCCGGAACTGGTTGACATGCTCATGGAAGAATTTAAGGACAAGCAGGTCAGCGTAAGCTTGCCTTCATTGCGTATCGATGCGTTCTCAATCGATATTGCCAAAAAAGTGCAGCAAGTTCGCAAGAGTGGTTTGACGTTTGCGCCGGAAGCGGGCTCCCAGCGTATGCGTGATGTTATCAATAAAGGGGTTAGCGAAGAAGACTTAATCGCCGCTTGTACCAATGCTTTTAAATCGGGCTGGAATACGGTTAAATTGTACTTCATGATGGGCTTGCCGACCGAAACGGATGAAGACGTAGCAGGCATTGCCGATTTGGCCTATAAAGTACTTGATTTACATCGTGAAATCACGGGCAAACGAAATGGCAAGGTAACGGTCAGCGTATCCTTCTTTGTGCCGAAGAGTCATTCTCCATACCAGTGGTACGGCCAGCAGTCGGTGGAAGAAATTCATCGTAAACAGCAATATTTAAAAACGCTCATCAATAACCGCAATATTTCCTATCATTATCATGACGGGGCTACCGGTTATATGGAAGCGGTGTTTGCCCGCGGCGACCGTCGTTTGGCGAAAACATTGATTGAAGCGTGGAAATTAGGCTGTAAGTTTGACGGGTGGACTGAATTCTTCTCCATTGATAAATGGATGCAGGCGTTCAAAAATACAGGCATCGATCCTGATTACTATGCCCGTCGCGACCGCGATTTTGATGAACCGTTGCCATGGGATCATCTAGATGATACTGTTTCCAAGAAATACTTAAAACAGGAATGGGACCGTGCCGTTGAGGCAACCTTGACCCGTGACTGCCGCCGCTTACCATGTAACGGCTGTAATGTGTGTCCGGAACTTAATACGGCGATTGTAGATTATCAGGAGGGTGGACGCGTTGAAAAAGTTACGTTTGGCCTTAAGTAAGGGCGAAGAAATGCGATTTTTATCGCACCTGGATTATGCACAGGCCGTGGAACGTATGATTCGTCGTGCTTTTATTAAAATGGCCTATTCGGAAGGTTTTAACCCGCATATGAAAATAAGCTTTTCCTCCGCTTTAGCCTTGGGTATTACGGCGGAAGTGGAATATCTTGATATGGATATTCTGGAAGATGAGGCCACCGTGGAATCCATTATGGAGCGCTTAAACCGGGTAGCACCGCCGGGACTCACCGTAATGTCCGGTCGTGAAATGCCGGATAAGGTAAAAAAACTCATGGCCATTTGTAACTATGCGGTCTATGAAGTATCCGGTCCGATAACGGCCGATGTCAATTGGGATGAACTTTTAAAAGAGTTCAATGAGGCTTCGGAAATCGCTTATGAAAAGGTGACACCGAAGAAAACCCGTACTATCGATGTGAAGCATTTTGTAAAAGAACCGATTACAGCGCGCTTGACAGTGACCGCGTGACTCTAACCATGGGCATCGGCATATATCCGGAAGGGTACCATTGAAACCGGGGGAATGGTATGGCAACTTGGCGTGAAAAAGTACGGCTGGCCTGTAACCGACGGTACTCCATTCATCGCCATGAAATCATGGTGGAACGGGATGGGGAGTTATTGTCCCCGTTAGATGTAACGGTATAAGTATAAAGAAAGGAGTTTGCCATGAAACGAATCGTAGCCAATGTGATGGCTGAAGAAATTCGTATGGTTGTGTTGGATGAGCAGAATGAGCTGGTAGATACAGCCTTTTATCGTCCCACTCGTGACGAGACCATCAACCATATCTACAAGGGCATAGTGCGCAATGTACTGCCCGGCATGTCGGCGGCGTTCGTTGATATTGGTCTTAAGCAAAATGCGTACCTTAATTTGAAACAAGGTAAGCAGACTAAGGCTATGGGCAAACTCTTTGTAGGTCAAAATATACTCGTCCAGGTTGTGAAGGAAGAAATGCTCGGCAAAGGGGCGCGCGTCAGTGCCGACGTGAGCCTGGCCGGTCGTTTTATGGTGCTTTTGCCTTATTCGGAAGGGCTCCATATTTCCAAGCGTATTACCGATGACAATTTACGCGCTCAATTGGCTGATATGGCAGCGCCGTATTTAGCGAACGGTTGCGGTTTTATTCTGCGCACTGCGGCAGCGGAAGCTACGGCGGATGAGTTAAAGGGGGATATGGAATTCCTTTGGCGTACTTGGCAGCAATTGCAAAATCGCTACAAGGTGGCCAAGGGTGGCTCTGAGCTCTATAGTGATGCGGATTTTTGGTTCCGCGTTATCCGCGAATATTTAGGCCATGATGTTAATGAAATCATCGTAGATGACGGCGGGGCTTACGAACGGTTGCAGGAATTGTTGAGTATCACTAACATGACGGAGGCCGTTTCGCTGCAGCTCCATAATTCGGCGGAACCTATTTTTAAAGAGTGGCAGGTAGAGTCACAGCTTGATATATTGTTAAATGCTACCGTGGATTTACCGTCCGGCGGTTTTTTGAAAATCGATACGACGGAAGCTTTGACGGTAATAGATGTTAATTCCGGTCATTTTACGGGTCGTTCCGGCACCGCCGGGGAAGTAGCCATGGAAGTGAATCGTGAGGCCGCCAAGATGATTGCCAGACAGTTGCGCTTGCGCGATATCGGTGGTATCATCGTGTGTGACTTTATAGATTTGCCAAAGAAAGCACAACGGGATGAATTGGTGGCCTATTTGACACAACTGGTTCGTCAGGATCGGGTAAAAACCGTGGTGTGCGGCATTACCTCTTTAGGGCTCGTAGAAATTACCCGTAAACGGGAACGACAAGGCTTGCAGAGTATTTTATTTGATACTTGTTCCCAATGTGGCGGCACCGGTCAATTATTTTCGGCGGAAACCGTGTATTTACAGATTATTCGGCGCTTACGGGAATTATATCGAGGCGGCCGTTTGAAATCTAATGTACTCATTGAAGTCAATGAGGAGGTAAAACAATACTTCACAAAATCCGTTGTGGCTGATTTGGAAGCTGAATGCAAACGGACTATTAAGGTGGAAGTGCAACCGACTATGAGCCGGGAAGCGTACTCTTTGCTCGCCTTAGGGGATGAGTAAACCATTCGCACATTAAGCTTTGTGCGTCGAATGGACCTTTGGCGCTTGACTAATCGATTGTAAAATTTTTAAGACTTAGCTTGCTAAGTCTTATTTTTTCGATATAATAGTTAGGTTATTGATTTACCTTTTAAGTGAGGTGCATGCTGTATGTCAATGTGGGAGCTCGTGTTAGTTGCCTTAAGTTTGGCCATGGATGCGTTTGCAGTGGCCGTAGCTAAGGGCCCTTGTCTCACGAGTCGGGACGATTTAAAGAGAGTAGGAATGCCTCTTTTGTTTGGTATATTCCAAATGGCTATGCCGCTTATTGGCTGGGTTATAGGTGCTCAATTGGCGGATAAAATCAATGATTACGATCATTGGATTATTTTCGGTTTACTGGCGTATTTGGGGATTAATATGATACGCAACAGTAAAAAGGCGGCCGAAGAAGAAGCTCATATTATATGCCAACTGGTAAGCTGGCGTGAAATTGTAGTATTGGCCTTTGCTACCAGTCTTGATGCCTTAGCCATCGGTTTGACGTTTGCCTTTATGGACATCAATGTGTGGGGTGCCAGCGGTTTAATCGGCGTGGTTGCGTTCCTTATCTCCTTGGTGGGGGTATTTTTGGGGCAACAATTAAAACGATTTTTGGGCGGCCGTGAAGAAGTACTGGGTGGTGTCGTGCTCATTTTAATCGGATTAAAAATTTTGTTGCAACATTTACAGATTATCTAGGGAGAGGGCGTAATAGGTTAGCTGTAGTGCTTTAATTGAATTTGAAGAATCCCTTTTAATTTTTAAGAAGTCGATGACAAACTATGAAGATAGGTCATTGACTTTTATTGTCTAATCATGTAAAATAAATTAGTCATAGTTTGGGTACGCCCAACTATTGCAGCCGCGTGGAGAGGTGTGTAATTTCACTCATCCCGATTCCGGCATGAGAGAATACCGTATTCAGCGAGTTCGAAAACAAGGAGGTGTCACAATGTACGCAATTATTAAAACCGGTGGTAAACAATACCGCGTTGCCGAAGGCGATGTAATTACTATCGAAAAATTGGAAGCAGCTGCTGAAGAATCCGTAACGTTTGACGAAGTGTTAACTGTAGTTAACGACGGTGACGTTAAAGTAGGCGCTCCACTTGTGGACGGTGCAAAAGTAACAGGTAAAGTACTTGAACATGGTAAAGCGAAGAAGATTTTAGTTTTCAAATACAAAGCAAAATCCAACTATCGTCGTCGCCAAGGTCATCGTCAGCCGTTCACAAAAGTTCGCATTGAATCCATTCAGGCGTAAGTCATGATTAAGATTCATATTCGTCGTAATGAGGCACAACAAATTGTTGCTTGCTCCATTAACGGACATGCCGGCTATGACGAGCATGGCTATGATATCGTATGTGCCGCCGTTTCCGTACTGTCTTGTACCGCCATTTTGGGGTTACAATCAGTAGCTGAACAGCAAGGTATTTACGAGAACAGTTCCGGTGAATGTACCATTGAATTACAAGGGGCAATCACAGAAAAGGGACAGGCTATATTGGCAACCATGGTTCTTGGCTTCCAAGAAATTGCTCGCCAATATGATGATTTTGTATCACTTAGTGAAACATAGGAGGTGAACGGAATGTTTACTTTTGATTTGCAATTATTTGCACATAAGAAAGGTGTATCCAGTACACGTAACGGTCGCGATAGCGAATCCAAACGTCTTGGCGTTAAATGTCATGATGGTTCCGTAGTAAAAAGCGGTAACATCATCGTTCGTCAACGTGGTACACATTTCCATCCCGGCACTAATGTAGGTATTGGTAAAGACGATACTTTATTCGCATTAGTTCCTGGTAAAGTTGCTTTCGAACGTGCTGGTCGCTATAACCGTAAAGTTAGCGTATACCCAGTAGAAGCGTAAGCTGAAACGAATATACAAGAGCCCCTGATTTATATCGGGGGCTTTTTTGCATGCCATTTTAAGACAGTACAGTTCTTTTTATGCGATATAAATGTAATGTCTGAAATGCCTATTTGTATGCGCTAAATAGGCATGGTAATGAGAAAATTCGATGAGCAACTAACATCAATCAAATAATGATAAAAACGGGCTTATTAGGTGGTGTTTTTATTTTCAAAAGTGGAGAAAAGGTGTATAATATAAGACATATTCAAGAGATTCAATATAGAAGAAGTGAAGTGCATAGTAAGTATGCTTGACCTGAATAGGCAGTCGAAGTGTGGACTGTCATTGAGCTCGTACTTGGGAAAGGACGAGGGCACAGGACTTCTCTATGGTATGAGTAAAGGAGACCAGTATGTACGATGTAAAATCTTCTAAAGCAGAAGAGTTTATTAACCACGAAGAGATTCTTGATACGTTGGCCTATGCGGAAGCGAATAAAGAAAATCGTGAAATTTTGGACCAAATTTTGGCAAAAGCGGCGACCATGAATGGCTTAAATCACCGCGAAGCGGCTGTTTTATTGGAATGCCCGTTGCCTGAATATAAAGATAAATTATTTGCTTTGGCTAAAGAAATTAAACGCAAAATTTACGGCGATCGCATTGTATTGTTCGCCCCTTTATACTTGTCCAACTACTGTGTAAATGGCTGCGTATATTGCCCGTATCATGCCAAAAACCGTCATATTACCCGTAAGAAGTTGACACAGGAACAGGTTCGTGAAGAAGTGTTGGCTTTGGAAGCAATGGGGCACAAACGTATCGTTATCGAATCCGGTGAAGACCCTGTAAACAATCCGTTGGAATACATTTTGGAATGTATCAAAACGATTTACAGCATTAAGAATAAAAACGGCGAAATTCGTCGTGTAAACGTAAATATTGCTGCTTGCGAAGTTGAAGATTACAAGAAACTTCACGAAGCGGGCATCGGTACTTACACTTTGTTCCAGGAAACATACAACAAAGAAAACTACGAAAACTTGCATCCCCATGGTCCTAAGAGTAACTATGCGTACCATACGGAAGCCATGGACCGTGCTATGAAAGGCGGCATTGATGACGTAGGTATCGGCGTTTTATACGGTCTTGAACATTACCGTTACGACTTCGTCGGCTTGTTGATGCATGCGGAACACTTGGAAGCCGTATTCGGCGTAGGCCCTCACACAATCAGCGTGCCGCGTATTTGCCCGGCTGATGACATCGATGTAGATGATTTCAGCAATGCTGTGCCGGATGATACGTTTGAAAAAATCGTAGCCCTTATTCGTGTATCTACACCATATACCGGTATGATTATGTCCACTCGTGAAAGTCAGCGCATGCGTGAACGCGGCTTGGCTCTCGGTATCTCGCAGATCAGCGGTGGTTCTCGTACCAGCGTAGGCGGCTACAAAGAAGAAGAATTACCGGAAGACAACTCGGCGCAGTTCGATACCAGCGACCGTCGCAGTCTCGATGAAATTGTTGACTGGTTGTTGGAACTCGGCTATGTGCCTAGTTTCTGTACTGCTTGCTATCGTGCGGGCCGTACGGGCGACCGCTTCATGGCCTTGGCGAAGAGCGGCCAGATTCATAACTGCTGTCAACCAAACGCGTTGATGACCCTCAACGAATACTTGCTTGACTATGCAACGGATGAAACGAAAGCTACCGGCGAAGCGGTTATTGAAAAACAGTTAGATCTTATCCGCAATGAAAAGGTTAAAGAAGCATCGGCCAACTACATCAAACAGATGGAACACGGCGAACGGGACTTCCGCTTCTAAGAATTACTTTCAACGCGATATAACAATAAGAGATTCCGATTCTCCTATTAGTTGTTGAACATGTATGGCTCAGCCATCAATAATAAAAATATTTGAATAAGAATTTTGTCATTTAAAAGTTTATTTAACATGAGCTATTAACTGAAAATGATAAAGAAAGAGCGATTATATAATGATAATTGCTCTTTCTTTTTTTATAATATATAATCAAGAAAAAATGAAAAAGAAGGTTTAATTTAATAGGGTAATGGTGTATAATAAAATAAATTGAGAATGATAATACAGTATTTAATAGTAGGAAATCATAAATGTAGATTGATATTCGATTAAGTGATTTATTACATGCGCTAAACAGATAAATTGATGATAAGCAGATGATAAGTGAGACGACATATGAGACAGAGTAAAGCAAAACGATGGCGCATAGAGCCCGGTGATGAAACAATTGAACAAGAATTAGTGCGAGACCTTAAAGTATACCCGGTTGTAGCTAAATTATTGGTGAACCGCGGTATTACGACGGCAGAGGCGGGCCGTGATTTTTTATATGGCAATGTAGGGGATTTATTGGATCCTTACTTGTTAAAAGGCATGAAAGAAGCGGTGCCGCTTATTCAAGATGCGATTGCAACGCAGAAACGGATTGTTATTTACGGTGACTATGATGTGGATGGCATTACGGCTACCTCATTGATGTATCGTTTTTTGAAACGGTGCGGTGCCAATGTAAGTTATTACATTCCGGAGCGGCAAAGCGAAGGCTATGGCCTCAATGAGGAGGCTTTGGAGCATATCATTCAGCAGGGCACGGAGCTTGTCATTACGGTGGACTGCGGCATCAGCTCCTACGATATTGTGGAAGGTGTGCGGGACCGTTTGAACATGATTATTACGGACCATCATACGGCACCGCCCGATATACCGCGAGCGGCGGCCGTTATCAATCATAAGCAGCCCGACTGCCCGTATCCTGACAAGAACTTATCCGGCGTAGGCGTGGCGTTTAAAGTTTGCCAAGCCGTTTGGCAGGAACGAACCGGCGCAGAATATTTGGATGATATGGATATTGTGGCCTTGGGGACAGTGGCTGACGTGGTGCCGCTAGTCGGTGAAAACCGCATTATTGTTCGCGAAGGGCTTAAGAAGATGATGACCTCGCCCAATATGGGGATTGATGCCCTCGTAGCGGTAGCGGGCCTTCAAGGTCGTAAATTAACAACCGGTCACATCGGTTTTACCTTGGCACCGCGCCTCAATGCGGCAGGCCGTGTAACTCATGCGACGCGGGCGGTGGAATTATTGACCGCTGCCGATATGGCAACAGCCAATACCATTGCGGAAGAACTGCAAGAAACTAATTTGGAGCGCCAAACCATTGAGCGGGGCATTCACGAAGCGGCCCGGCAGGACGTAATCAATCAGGGGGAAGCGGCTCATAAGGTTATCGTCGTAGCCGGTGAAGGTTGGCATCCCGGCGTTATCGGTATCGTGGCGTCGCGCTGGTGGAAGAATTTTATCGGCCATCTATGGTTATCAGTATTCATGACGGTGTGGGCAAAGGATCCTGCCGCAGTATAGATAATTGCAATATTTATGATGCTTTAAAATCGGCAGAAGATTTACTCTTGCAATTCGGCGGTCATAAACAGGCGGCCGGTTTCAGTATTGAAGCGGATAAAATCCCCGCTTTGCGGGAGCGCTTGGCCGCCTATTGCGAAGCGAATTTGACGGCGGAAGATTATGTGCCGATTATCGATATCGACTCGGAGTTGGAACCGGGTGAAGTAACGGTAGAATTGGTGGACCAGATTGAAACCTTAGAGCCCTACGGCATGGGGAACAGTACTCCGGTATTTGCCATCAATCCGATTGCCGTACAGGACGTGTACTTATTGGGGCAGCAGAAGAATCATTGTAAGATTATTTTGCAATCTCAAATAGGCCCGTTGGATGCGATTATTTGGCACGGCGCGACTATCATCGGGAAGTATTTCCTGATGAACGGGTTAAAGTCGCGTTTTCTTTGCAAAAGAATGAGTGGCAAGGGCGCATTTCGCCACAATTGATGGTGCAGGATTTGGCGCTTTGGATGAACAGCCCATCAAACTGACGGCAGAGGGCTTGCGCGAAATGTATGTCATCGTGCGCAGTATTTTCAGAAGTGCTACGGCTCCGCGTTATATTGTGGAATCGGAAGTATTGCACCGCCATCCGGACAATCAGACGAATAAGGAAGCTATGCTGTCCTTGGATGTTTTCAAAGAGCTTGGGATTTTGCAGGAAGAAGCCACGGATGACGGCATGGCGCTTTATCGTTGGTGCCATGTAAAAGAAAAATTAGAGTTAATTACATCACTGACATTTTTAAAATACAGTGCCTAAGGAGGTGGAAATTATGGCTGAAAATGAAGAAGGCAAGGTTATCGTCGATCAACCGGCTTTTAATAAAGAAGTGGAATTGGCACATCTGATGGAGATTGTTCACTCCTATTTGGATGATAAAGATTGTGACGACATTATGCGGGCTTTTAAAGTAGCGGATAAAGCTCACGCACCGCAAAAAAGAGCGTCCGGCGAACCGTACATCTTACATCCTTTAGCCGTAGCCACCATTTTGGCCAATTTACAAATCGATGCGACTACCGTTATTGCCGCACTGCTCCATGATGTTGTGGAGGATACGGAGTATACGTTGCCGCAGATTGAAGAGTTATTTGGGAAAGAAGTGGCTTTTTTAGTCGATGGTGTTACGAAATTAAATCAATTTCAGTATCATACCAAAGAAGATCAGCAGCTGGAGAACTATCGCAAGATGATTCTGGCTATGGCTAAGGACGTGCGCGTGGTGGTTATTAAATTAGGTGACCGCCTCCATAATATGCGTACCTTGAAGCATATGCGCAGCGATAAGCAAAAGCGCATTGCTCAGGAAACCTTGCAAATCTTTGCACCGTTGGCTCATCGGTTGGGGATTTTTAACATTAAATGGGAATTGGAAGACTTGTCCTTCCGTTATTTGGAACCGGACAAATACTACGACTTGGTAGAGCAAATGCGTGAAAAGCGCCATGTACGCGAAGAAATTGTTGACGATACCATGGAACAGCTGAAAAAGGCATTGGATGATGCTCATATTAAGGCGGATGTTAAAGGTCGACCAAAACATTTTTACAGTATTTATAAAAAAATGAAAAAGGACAATCGTGATTTGTCGCAGATTTACGACCTGTATGCAGTGCGCGTTATCGTGGATACGATTCCGGATTGTTATGCCGTACTGGGTATCGTTCATAATCTGTGGAAACCGTTGCCGTATCGTTTTAAAGATTATATTGCCATGCCGAAGTCGAATATGTATCAGTCCCTACATACCACGATCATCGGGACCATGGGGCATTCCGTAGAAATTCAGATTCGAACCTGGGAAATGCACCGCGTTTCCGAATACGGCGTAGCCGCTCATTGGCGCTACAAAGAAGGCAATAAGGGCGGCGATAAAGACTTTGACCAGAAGGTCGGTTGCTTCGCCAAGTCCTTGAATGGCAGGATGCCAGCAATCCGAAGGAACTGGTTAATGCGTTAAAACTGGATGTGTTTTCCGGGGAAGTGTTCGTTTTCACGCCGCGCGGTGACGTATTGAAGCTCCCTAAAGGGGCAGTACCGCTTGATTTTGCGTATCGTATTCATACCGATGTAGGCCATCGTTGTGTAGGGGCTAAGGTAAACGGTAAAATCGTATCCCTTGATTACACCTTACAAAACGGCGATATCGTCGATATTATTACGTCGAAAACGGGCAAACCGAGCTTGATTGGCTTAATATCGTAGGCTCTACGGAAAGCCGGAGTAAGATTCGCAACTGGTTTAAAAAGGAAAATAAAGAAGAAAACATCGTTAAAGGACGTGAACTTCTCGAAAAAGAAGCGAAACGACTCAATTATGATTGGAAAGAGCTCAATAAGCCGGGCCGCATGGAACAAATTGCGAAAGCTTTGAATGCAGGCAGTGAAACTGAACTCTTATCGGCTGTCGGTTACGGCGGCATTCCGGTCAATTCCGTATTGTTACGTTTTGTTGATTTATATAAACGTGATTTGGCAAAGAAGACAATCGTCGCGATACGATGGCTCTGTTGGAAAAACTCAAAACCCACGAACCGGTGCATCGTAAGAGCAGTACGGGGATTCTTGTCAACGGCGAACCGGACGTAATGGTTCGTATGGCTCGTTGCTGTAATCCGGTACCGGGCGATGAAGTGGTAGGCTATATTACCCGCGGTCGCGGGGTATCCGTTCATCGGGCGGATTGTCCGAATATCGTTCATACGCCGGAAGACGTGGACCGCATGATTGAAGTATCGTGGGATGCAGGCACGTCGGAAAACTTCCACGTAGCCATTGAAATTACCGCCTACGATCGCGGTGGTTTACTCATGGAAATCATGGCCACGCTGTCGGAGATGAAAATTAACATTGTTAATATTAATGCCAAAGTAGACGATACGAAGAATGCGAACATCAACTTAGTTATTGAAATTCGCGACGTATCGGAACTTGATTTTGTTATGACTAAATTACGGCGTATTCGCGATGTGTATACCGTGCAACGCGCCAATGGAGGTAGTTGATGCGGGCAGTAGTGCAAGAGTAAGCGAAGCAGCCGTAACCGTAGCCGGAGAAACAAGCGGTGCCATTCCTAAGGGACTTGTAGTCCTCTTAGGTGTGGGCAAAGGTGACACGGATGCAGATGCCGTTTATTTGGCTGACAAGATTGTTAACTTACGCATCTTTGAAGATGCCGAGGAAAAGATGAATCTGTCCGTAGCCGATGTGAATGGTGAGATTTTGGCTGTGTCGCAGTTTACACTGTACGGTGATGTGCGTAAAGGCCGTCGCCCCGGTTTTGATCAAGCGGCACCGCCGGACGAAGCGGAGCGCTTATATGAAGTATTTATCAATCGCTGTCGCGAAGCGGGCGTTAATGTTGAAACCGGTCGTTTTAGAACGCACATGATGGTGAGCCTCACTAATGATGGGCCGGTGACCATCTTGTTAGACAGTCAGAAGCTATTTTGATGCCAGTGCTTTAGCAGTTAAGAATTTATAGAATGAATCCGGTAGCTAATGTTATCGGCAAGTTCGAATGATGACGTTTTAGTCTATTTCGCGTAATACATTGTGGAGAGTGATGCGTATGAATTTATATCGGATGCCCTTAGGGGCGTTGGGGACGAATTGTTACATCGTCGTTGATGAAAGCAATCAGCATTGTTTGGTCGTAGATCCGGGCGGTGAAGGCGAGCGTCTTGTTGCGCTTTTGAAAGAAAAAGGGCTGCAACCGGAAGCGTTATTCTCACCCATGGTCACGGTGACCATATCGGTGGGGTACAGGCCGTGGTGGATGCATTCAAAGTGCCCGTTTACATCAATAAGGGCGATGAAGAATTTTTGACAAACAGCAATCTTAACTTGAGTGGTGCCATCGGTCAGCCCGTGAAGGTGACCGGCGATATTCATTTTATCAAAGAAGATGATGTGATTCATCTCGGTGAGTACTCCTTTAAGATTATTGAAACACCGGGGCATACGCCGGGCGGTGTTTGCTTCTACGGTGAAGGCATGGTTCTGGCAGGGGACAGCCTCTTTTTGGAATCCATCGGCCGTACCGATTTCCCGGGGAGCAGCTACGAAGATCTGATTGATTCAGTTCGCCATAAACTCTTTACTTTGCCGGAAGAAACTGTCGTTTATCCGGCCATGGGCCAGAGACGACCATCGGTCATGAAAAGACTTATAATCCGTTTGTTCGTTAGGCGGTGACCGAATATGTTAAAAAAATCAACACAGTATTGGCTCAGAGTCGTGTTGATTGTGCTGGCCGTGATTTTTCTGTGGGCCATTATTCCGGTGCTCTGGCCGCTTATCGTATCGTTAATCTGTACGCTCATTTTGCTACCCGTAGTGAATGGCATCCAGGATTACATGCGGCATCGGGTGGGGCTTACGTGGTTCCCGCGCTGGCTGGCCATCATACCGGCATTTCTGTTGGTAGCACTCATTTTACTATTGGTAATTCAGTTTATTATCTTACCGTTTATTGCTGAATTTACCCGTTTGCTCAATAATTTACCGGTCTTGATGTCACAACTCATTGTGTTGTGGCAAGATATCACGTCCGGTGAATGGTTGAAGTTACCGCCACAGATTGATGCCATCGTCATGACTACTTTGGCCCGTATCAGTTCGTACGGCGTCGAGTTGGCGCAGCGCGGCATTTTCGCTATTTTTTCATTGGCAACGACTGTTTTGGAATGTTTACTCGTACCGATTATGACCTTCTATTTATTGAAGGACGGACGGCAAATTAAGGCAAAGTCATTTCGATTTTCCAGCCGCCGCACAATCGGTATTTAATGGACGTGGTGAATCAGATTCACCGCACCATGGGGCGCTATTTGCGGGGACAGCTTCTTTTGGCAACCAATATGTTCTGCATAACGCTGGTCATAGCCTATTTTTTTGAATTGCCTTATCCCTTGGTATTGGCTTTGTTCGCGGCTATCGCGGAATGGGTTCCTATTATCGGACCTATTGTTGCAGCCATACCGGCTATTATATTGGCCTCCTTGGTGGGGCCTGCATTGGTAGTGAAAATTATCATTACCTATGCCATTATTCAGTTAATTGACGGGCAGATTGTGATGCCTAAAATCTTAGGTCACGTTATCAAGCTGCATCCGTTAGTTATATTAACCGTAATTTTTGTAGGCGGTTATTTCTATGGCATCATCGGTATGATGACGGCAGTGCCGATCACAGCGATGTTACAAATCGTGCTTACAAAACTTTGGTATTTTAACTCGTTTTACAAGAAGGATGGAACTGTATGAACACGACATTAGAAAAATTGAAAGAACGTATTAAAGACAAAAAGTATAAGTTGACGACGCAACGCCAGACAATTTTACAAGCGTTTATTGATGCGGAAGAAAAGCATCTCTGCGCTGAAGACGTATATGTATTGGTTAAAGCCGTAGCCCCTGATATCGGTTTGGCTACCATTTACCGTACCCTTGATTTATTCACTGAACTTGATTTATTAAAACGCCTTGACTTCGGTGACGGTCGTAATCGTTACGAATTAAATGATGAAGAATTTGCTCATTTCCATCATCATTTGATTTGTGTAAAATGCGGTTGCGTCAAAGAATTTGAAGACGATATGCTCGAAACTTTGGAGTCCATCATTGCCAAAAAACTTAACTTTAAGACAATTGACCATCAGTTGAAAGTCTATGGCTATTGCGGCGACTGTCGAGGAAAAAATGAAAGCGGAAGAAGCGGAAGCAGCTGCTCAAAAGGGTGAGTAATTTGACCTATCGTTATACGGGACCGTTGCCTTTGGGCAGTGTGGTGGCGCATTATTGCGGCGCCGCCGGTCTTACGACGACTAAAGGGGCCCCCGTTTGGCGCCTGGAAGGGCTGGGTGCTGAAGAGGGCTATACCTTGACGGTGTATCATAATGACGTGCCGGTAGCAGTGTTTAAAGGGGCTCTTTCCAATGAAGGACGCCTCGAGATAGGTGGGCAATTACTTAAATTAATTCGCACTACCCAGGGACGACCGGCTCTGGGTGAGTGGGGCACTTTGGTAGGTGTTCGGCCAACAAAAATGTTCCATAAATTATGGGACATTGACGAAAATAGCGATACACCACCAGCCGCTGAACCATCGAATCCCGATGAGCCCGGTACTGTCATAAACGGTTGTGACACGGCGGTACAAGTCTTGCGGAAACGTTTTGACGTCAGCGAGCCGAAGATTGAGCTGTTAAAAGCGGTAGCTACGCTGCAACGTCCTTTTGTGGCGCCTCATGAAACGGCGGATCGGGAAGTGAGCGTTTATGGGGGCATTCCGTTTTGCCAAACGCACTGCACGTATTGTTCGTTCCCGTACGGACTGATTCAGGATTACCGGCGCATTCCGGAGTTTTTGGGCGCTTTTGTAAACGATGCAACGCAGCTTAAGGGGCTTATTGAGACATATGCTTACAAGTTGCCACGGTGTACATGGGTGGCGGCACACCGACGAGCTTAGGTGATGAGGATTTTGCCACAGCCTTGGCGGCCTTGGCCAAGCTTCATCGTGAAAACAGTGAATTTACGGTGGAAGCGGGGCGGCCTGATTCGGTGACGCCTCATAAACTTGCAACTATGGCTAAACTCGGGGTTAACCGAATCAGTATCAACCCGCAGAGTATGCACGATGATATTTTAAAAGCCGTCGGGCGCGGTCATACGGCTGCGGCTATTAAAGAATTATATGCCTATGTGCGTTCTTATACGATTTTTGCGGTGAATATGGACTTTATTGCAGGTTTACCGTATCAGACTCTTTCGCACATGGAAGAAAATCTAGATTATGTTTGTCAGGCACGGCCTGAAAATGTTACAATTCATACATTGGCATTGAAGCGGGGTAGTCCGCTTTATGACGGTGTAGGTCGCGAGGCCATGCCGGAAGCCGCAGCCGTGGAAGAAATGGTGGCGCGCAGTAAAGAGCGCCTTGAGGCGGCCGGTTATGTGCCTTATTATGTGTATCGTCAACAATATATGACGAGCCAGACTGAAAATATCGGCTATACTTTGCGGGGTATATTTGTGAATATAATATTCGGATTATGGAAGAACGGCAGAGCATATTATCCGTTGGTCCGGGTAGCTCCTCTAAATGGATGCGCGCTCCGGAATATCGGCAATTACAACAGCATATGCCTAAAGATGTGTCCGTTTATATTGATACCTTATCAGCACTGCTTGAAAAGCAGCAGTCGATTATGCAAAAAGTTTTGGGAGGGATAAAATATGGGAATTCAAAAGCCTAGAGGTACACAAGACTTATTACCTAATGTAATTGGTAATTGGCGCTATGTGGAAGACAAAATTCGCCGTATTTGCGCAGCGTATGGATTTGACGAGATTCGTACACCTATGTTTGAAGAAACAGGGTTGTTTTTGCGTGGTATCGGTGAAACAACCGACGTAGTACAGAAGGAAATGTACACATTCCCGACAGGCGACAAAAAAGAACAGACGTATACTTTGCGCCCTGAAAATACGGCATCCGCCGTACGTGCGTATTTAGAAAACAAAGTATACGGCCAGGAAAACTTGACGAAATGGTTCTACATCGGACCGATGTTCCGTCATGATAAACCACAGGCCGGTCGTTATCGCCAGTTCCACCAATTCGGTGTGGAAGTATTGGGTACGCAGGCTCCGGCAACTGACGCCGAAGTGATTTTGATGGTATTGCAATTATTTAACGACTTCGGCCTTAAGGACTTAAGCGTACAGGTTAACTCCGTAGGTTGCCCGAACTGTCGTCCGGCGTACCGTGAAAAATTAATTGCTTTCTTCGAACCTAAAAAAGATCAACTTTGCCCGGATTGCCAAGCTCGTTTATATAAGAACCCACTTCGCATTTTGGACTGCAAAGAAGAAACTTGTAAAGCTTTATCTGTCGGCGCCCCTGAAATTCATGAAAATCTTTGCCAGGAATGTTCCGACCACTTCGATCAGCTCCAGAAATTCTTGACCGCAGCGAATGTTAATTATGTAGTAAACCCTCGTTTGGTACGCGGTTTGGATTACTACACGAAGACAGCTTTCGAAGTACAGTACGCACCGCTTGGTTCTCAAAGTGCCGTAGCCGGTGGCGGTCGTTATGACGGCCTTGTAGAAGAATTGGATGGTCCGCATACGCCGGCCGTCGGTTTTGCCATGGGCATCGAACGTCTTTTGTTGGCCCTTGAAAAGCAAGGCTTATTACCGGAAGAAACGATTGATCCGTCCGTATTTGTAGTTGCTTTAGGCGAAGAAGCACAGGTTGCCGGTTTTAAATTGGTTAACGACCTTCATAAAGCCTATATTAAGGCGGCTATGGACGGCGAAGGTAAAAGTATGAAGAGCCAGTTAAAACATGCTAACAAAATTAATGCAAAATATGTTATTATAGTGGGTGATGATGAATTAGCTCGCGGCGAAGCAATTATTCGCGACATGGAAAGCAGCGAGCAGGAAACCGTAGCCTTTACGGATGTATTGGCACGAGTAACTTCACTAGTGAAGGATGACAAGAATGGAAACAATGCAAGGATTGCACCGCACACATGGTTGCGGTACTATCAGCGAAGAACAAGTAGGTAAGGAGGTTGTCCTTTGCGGTTGGGTAGAACGCCGTCGTGACCATGGCGGATTGATTTTTATCGACCTTCGCGACCGCTCCGGCGTAGTTCAGGTCGTAGCATCCCCTGATCATAATTTAGAATCTTTCCACAAAGCGGAAGATGTACGTAGTGAATATGTACTTTGTGTTCGCGGTAAAATTACGGAACGTGATGCAGATGCCATCAACCCTAATTTGGCAACCGGTCGTTATGAAATGTACTGCGAAGAACTTCGCGTACTCAATGCGTCCAAAACACCACCGTTCTATATTCAAGACAATATCGACGTTGATGAAAACATCCGCTTAAAATATCGTTATTTGGATCTTCGCCGTCCTGAAATGCAACGTAACTTAATCCTTCGTCACCGCGTGACTAAGGCTATGCGTGACTTCTTGGATTCCCGCGATTTCCTCGAAATTGAAACACCAATGCTTACGAAGAGTACACCGGAAGGGGCTCGTGACTACTTGGTACCGTCCCGCGTGAACCCTGGTTCTTTCTATGCATTGCCACAGTCTCCTCAGATTTTTAAACAAATCTTGATGGTAGCGGGCTATGAAAAATACTTCCAAATCGTTCGTTGTTTCCGTGACGAAGACTTACGTGCCGACCGTCAGCCTGAATTTACCCAGCTCGACTTGGAAATGAGCTTCATTGACCAGGAACAGATTTTGGAAACCTTGGAAGGTTTGATTCACCACGTATTCAAAACAACGATGGACATTGATGTTCAGATTCCGATGGCGCGCATCACTTGGGATGAAGCCATGGATAAATACGGTTCCGACAAACCGGATCTTCGTTTCGGTATGGAATTCACCGATGTAACCGACTTGGTTCGCACAACTGAATTCAAAGTGTTCCGCTCCGTAATCGACAATGGCGGCATGGTTAAAGGTATCGTAGTACCTGGCGACGCCGGCATTCCGCGTCGTGAACTTGATGACCTCGTAAACTATGTTGGTCAATACGGTGCGAAAGGTCTTGCTTGGGCATGCTTCAACGAAGACGGCACTATCAAATCCCAGATTATGAAATTCTTGGGTGAAGATACTATCCGTGCCATCGGTGAAAAAATGCAGGCTAAACCTGGCGACTTGGTACTCATGATTGCGGACAAACCGGCTGTGGTAGCTAAAGCTTTGGGTGAACTTCGTCTTGAAATGGGGCGTCGTATGAACCTTATCGACGAAAACAAATTGGCCTTCACTTGGGTAACCGATTTCCCAATGTTCGAATACGATGAAGAAGAAAAACGTTATGTGGCTATGCACCATCCGTTCACTTCACCGCGTGCCGAAGATATGGATAAATTGGAATCCGATCCTGCATCCGTTAAAGCCATCGCCTATGACATGGTATTAAACGGCGTTGAAATCGGCGGCGGCAGTATCCGTATTTACCAATCCGATGTACAGGAAAAAGTATTCAAAGCTATCGGCCTTACGGAAGAAGAAAGCCGCAGCAAATTCGGCTTCATGTTGGATGCCTTCCAGTTCGGGGCACCTCCACACGGCGGCTGTGCCTTCGGTCTTGACCGTTTGGTAATGCTCATGGCTAAACGCCAATCCATCCGTGACGTAATTGCGTTCCCTAAGACACAGAGTGCGGCCGACCTCATGAGCCAGGCTCCGTCTACGGTAGCACCAAAACAGTTGCGTGAACTTCACATTAAAACCGATACGGAAAAAGAAAAAGTTAGTGTAAAATCAAGTTTCTTGTTAAAAAAAAGTATGACCGCTAGTACTTTTTTGGTTCTACTTCTGCTTGATATATGCTAAATCTATATCAGTCGTTTGTTTCAAGACCTTGAAATAAACGGCTGATTTTGTTAATATAATAGTAAAGAATCCCCCTGCTGTGTGCGTGTGTATCGTAGTTTTGAGCCAACACTATTACATCGGGAGCCTGGACTCTTGTATTGGCACTATGCCTGATGAAGGACAGTAAGATTACGAGGAGGGCACCCACCTGCTATCGCAGGATCAAAACACGGTACATATACGGCATGGTGGGGCTCTTATAAGCCGCCTTAGGGCGGCTTATTTTTTTATCTTGAATTAGGTAATAGAGGACCTAGAGGACCGTTTTTGCGGCCGATAATTATAAATTTAAGGTCAAATAATCCTCAAATTAAGGCAAGATAATCCCAAATAAAAAGAAGGATATAGGGTATAATAAATATAAGTGCAAAGTAAGACGTTACATATTGTCTTTACACTTTGAACGCGAGCTTTTAACGGTAAATTTAAATTAGCAGTTATAGATGGTAAGCCTTTAACAGTAAATTTGAATAGGCAGTTATAGAAGATAAGCCTTTAGCATATATTTTAGGAGAGAAATTTATGGACAGTTTATTTGCTGAATATGAACCGAAACGGTTTGAACCGTTGGCCGTGAGACTGCGTCCTACCTCATTGGATCACTTTTACGGACAGGAAAAAGCAGTGGGGAAGGACAGTTTTTTACGGGCTATGATAGAGCGCGATACAATTCCGTCTTTGTTGTTTTACGGGCCGTCCGGCACCGGTAAGACTACCTTGGCCGGTATTATAGCCGCTATGACCCATAGTCAATTTGTGGTTTTGAACGCTACCAATGCGGGCATTGGTGAACTGCGGGCTATTATTGAAAAAGCACGCAAAACGATTCAGAATTTGCAACAGCGTACGATTTTATTCCTCGATGAAATTCATCGTTTTAACAAGAGTCAACAGGATGTGCTTTTACCATGTGTGGAAGACGGGACTATTATATTAATCGGCGCTACCACGGAAAATCCTTTTTTTGAAGTAAACCGACCACTCTTATCGCGTTTGCGTTTGATTACCTTGGAAACATTGACGCCGGATGCGATTGTCAAAGTATTGCAACGGGCACTTACCGATGAAGATAAGGGGCTTGGTAAGCAACAACTTAAAGCAGAAGAATCTGTATTGCGCGAAGTGGGCATGTTTGTAAATGGTGATGCCCGTATGGCCCTTAATATTTTAGAACAGGCCGCCGCCATGGTTGAAAACGGCGGCGAATTGACCTTGGAAATTTTAGAGCGCGTAGTGGGTCGTCGCATTTACAGTTATGATAAAAAGGGTGATAACCACTATGATACGATTTCCGCTTTTATTAAAAGTATGCGTGGTTCCGACCCGCAGGCAGCGGTATATTATTTGGCGCGCATGATTGAAGCGGGGGAAGATCCTAATTTCATTGCCCGGCGCATTGTGATTTGTGCGGCCGAAGATGTAGGGCTCGCCGATCCGCAGGCCCTCGTAATAGCGAATGCAGCGGCTCAGGCGGCGCACTTAGTGGGCTTTCCGGAAGCACGTATCATTTTGTCCGAAGCTGTTTTATATGTAGCCTTAGCGCCTAAGAGCAATAGTGCGTATATGGCTGTTGATGCGGCTATTCAAGATGTACGTCATTACGAACATGGGGAAGTACCGGAGCATTTGCGGGACGCTCATTACAGCGGCGCGGCTAAATTAGGTCATGGCGTTTCCTATAAATATGCCCATAATTATCCGAACGGGTATGTGAAGCAGCAATACTTGCCGACCCCGTTGGTGGGACGCACCTATTATGAAGGCATTGAGCGCGGCAAAGAAAAAGAATTACTGACTCTTTGGAACGAACGTACAAGCGGTAAAACTTCTAAAAAGTAGTCAATCTGTGGTATAATAAAATGCTAACGAGTTTATAGTTTAATCGGATTGATATGTATAGAGGTGTGTAGATAGATTATGGCGGAACAAAAGAAGGAGCGAGCGAAGGCGGCGCCGCGTAAAACGGCAACAAAGCGCAAGACGACCACTTCCTCGCGGACTGTTAAAACGAATAAAAGCGATAAGGCCCCTAAAATTCGTAAAGAAGTGCGAGGCCTTTTTACCATGCTCTTTGCTGTGGTAGCTTTGCTGGGGATATTTAACATTACATCCGGTACGGTAGTTGATATAATAGCCGGTATTTTTAAATACGGTTTCGGTATTGGCGGTTTGATCCCTTGCCTCTATGTAGGTTATGTGGGCTGGCGTATTTTGTATGCCGACAAAGGGTTTTCAATCACCCGTCGGGGGCTTTTGTTGAGTTTGGTATACTTGTTTGCCATTACGCTCGTAACCCTTCTTATGGCCGGCAATGGGGAAGAATTAATGACCACTAAAGTTGCTGCTCAAGGCGGCGTTTTAGGTGGTATGATAGCCAGCCTGCTACGCAGTTTGCTTGGCAATGTGGGGGCCATCCTGGTGACTATCGTTGTGGAATTAGGTTTAATCCTATTGATTTATCAGATTTCCTTGCGTACCGGTCTTCATAAGGCAAAGGCTAAAACCGATGTAGGTTTGGAAAAAGCGCGCGTGCTTACGGAAGAAACCGTGCAGCATGCGAAAGAACGCTATGCGGATTGGAAAGAAGAACAAACTGAAAAACGCCGCATTTATAATCAAGAAAAAGATACGCGTTTTTCACCGAGTGCGGCCGTAGAAGTACTGACCAATGCAGCACAAGTATCGGCTGAAGCTAAGGCTAAAGCGCAGGAAGAAGCGGCCCGTATAGCGGCCGAAGAACAGCGGGTGGCAGCGGAGGCTGAGGCGAAGGCTAACCTTGTGGCAATGGGAGAACAAGTAGATCTTACTAAAGCCCAGGCTGAACGTATTGATGCGGCCCAAGCCGAAGCGGCTGAATTCTATGCCACTGTTGCTTCTGAGACAAGCAATACTACCGCAGCTACTAATTATAATGAGCCTGCTTCAAATGACGAAGATGATGAATTGGAAGTGCCGCCGTTTTTACGCGGTCGTGGCGCCGGCACAACGCCGACTACGACAATAACGAGTGGGGCTACAAGCACGGCAGTTGCTGCCGATACGGCTATGCCTATGGAGGCTAATCCGGCTACCGTTGGTGTAGCAACTGACGGTGATGACGCTTCCGGTACGGTAGCAACCGATTCAGTTGAAACGGAGGCCGTAGCTGCTGATGCAAGTACAATTAATAATACAGAATCTGAGACGGACGTAATTCCGGTAGCGGCCGACACGTTGGCTACCTCTAATATGCACCCCGTACCGACGTTAAAAGGTACGGAAGAAGATACGGCGGCGGTGGCCGTTACTGTTGACGGTAAACCGAAACCGCGCCGCATTGAATTACCGTATCATTTTCCGCCATTGGCGATGCTTGCCAAAGGCCAGCCTAATCAGGTGACCAGTCAAGAAGTTACTCATAATGTAACGGTATTGGAAGAAACATTAAAAAGCTTCGGCGTAATAGCCATGTAGTAAATGCTACACAGGGACCAACGGTAACCCGCTATGAATTGGAACCGGCGCCGGGCACTAAAGTAAGCAAGATTTTGAACCTTACCGATGACCTTAAGATGGCATTGGCGGCTATTGATATTCGTATTGAAGCACCAATTCCGGGAAAATCGGCAGTGGGTATCGAAGTACCGAATAAAAATACCTCGGCCGTTCATTTGCGGGACGTATTGGAATCTGAGAAATTCCAAAAAGCACGGGTGGTATTCCAGTAGGTCTCGGCAAAGACATTGCAGGCGAAGCGGTTATTACCGACCTTGCTAAAATGCCGCATTTACTCGTGGCCGGTTCTACCGGTTCCGGTAAGTCTGTGTGCGTAAATACGCTGATTTCCAGTATTTTGTTCAGTCGTAAACCGAGCGAAGTACAGTTAATCTTAGTGGATCCGAAGATGGTAGAATTATCTGTTTATAACGGTATTCCTCATTTAAAAGTACCGGTTGTAACGGATATGAAAAAAGCGGCTGCCGTGTTACGTTGGGCCGTTCGCGAAATGGAAGCCCGTTATCTCACCATGGCTACGTCCGGGGTGCGTAATATCAGCGGTTATAATGAACAATATCCGGAATCGGCTATGCCGCTTATTTTGATTATTATCGACGAATTGGCAGACCTTATGTTGGTGGCACCGGATGTGGAAGAATCCATTAACCGTTTGGCCGCTAAAGCGCGTGCTGCCGGCATCCATATGGTATTGGCAACGCAGCGTCCATCGGTTAACGTTATTACCGGTACCATTAAAGCCAATGTACCGATCGTATTTCCTTTGCCGTGGCAACGCAAATCGACTCCCGTACCATTCTGGATATGGCAGGGCTGAAAAACTCCTCGGTAAAGGGATATGCTCTTTAATCCAATCGGGGCTAGCAAGCCGATTCGTATTCAAGGGGCCTTCATTTCCGATGAAGAAGTGGAAGAATTGGTGGCCTTTGTTAAACAGCAGGGACGACCTGATTATGACGAATCCATAACGGAAGAAACGGAACAAGGCACTTCGGAAGAAGCGGCCGCGCCGGCGGAAGAGCGGGATGAACTCTTAGAACGGGCGATTGAGCGCGTTATGAGTGAAGGTCAGGCTTCTACGTCCATGTTGCAACGTCGCTTCCGAATCGGTTATTCCAGGGCGGCTCGCTTAGTGGATACGATGGAAGAAATGAAAATCATCGGGCCTGCTAACGGCAGTAAACCGCGCGATATTTTAATGACACCGGAAGAAGTGAAAACGCGTTATTTCTCATAGGATTTTATGAGTTAAAAACTAGAAGCATTGGTAGAATTAGAAAGTTAAAATGATGTTAGAATTTAAAGGAGGCCGAACTTGTCAACGATAGGCGAAGAATTACGTCGAGAACGTACACGGCGAGGTCTGACTATTAAAGATATTGAACAGGCTTTACACATCCGCTCCGCGTATTTGGAAGCGATTGAAGAGGACAATTATAAGATTATCCCCGGTGATGTGTATGTAAAAGGCTTTATCGGCAATTATGCGGATTTAATGGGCCTTGAACGACATCGCATGATTGATCGTTATAAAAGTTTAATCGGTGAGCCCTTGGGCGTACCTTTGCGGCGAGTAAAACCGCGTAAACTTGTTCATCATGAAGATGTTGAACGGGAAGTGGACGTTGTAGTACCTCATTCCAAGCGCTTGAGCTATACGTCACGGCAGCAACGTCGTCAGAAGACGTTGGCTCAGGAGCGATTAGCCGTATCTGTTATTGTTATTTGTATAGTTGTATTTTTAGGCTGGTTATTTTTTGTGTAAATACAGTATAAATTAAGGAGATATGTGTAGTGAGCGACTTTTTAATTACGGAACGGGCGGAGATGGAAGCACGCGGTTGGCTGAACTCGATTTCGTGTTGATTACCGGTGATGCCTATGTGGATCACCCCTCTTTTGCCGGTAGTGTGATTAGCCGACTGTTGGAGCACCACGGTTATCGGGTGGGGCTCATTGCACAGCCCGACTGGCAAGATGTAAATGCCTTTAAAGTGCTGGGCAAACCTCGATTGGCTTCGTTGGTAACAGCCGGTAATCTTGATTCTATGCTTAAATAAATTTACGGACGGCTAAAAAATTCCGCCACAATGATGCTTATTCACCGGGCGGTGAAAGCGGTCATCGGCCGGATCGGGCGACACTGGTATATGCGAACCGCATGCGTGAAGCATTCCGTGATGTGCCCGTAATCATCGGTGGGATTGAAGCGAGTTTGCGCCGTTTTGCCCATTATGATTACTGGTCCGATACGGTGCGCCGTTCGCTCTTAGTTGATAGTAAAGCGGACGTACTCATCTACGGTATGGGTGAAAAACAGATTTTAGAATTGGCGAAAGCCTTGGATGAAAATCGTCTGATCGAGCAATTGCCAACCATTAAAGGGATTTGCTACATGTCAAAGACTTTGCCGGAAGGAAAAATCAAGGAATGTCCGTCTTATGAAATAGTGAAAGAAGATAAGAAGCAATTTGCTGAAGCTTTTCGCATTCAATATTATGAACAAGATCCGTTTATCGGCAAAACCGTGGCTCAGCTTCACGGGGACCGTTATGTGATTCAAAACAGTCCCGCTTTGCCGCTCACGCAGGCTGAAATGGATGAAGTATACAGTTTGCCGTTCACGCGGCGTTGGCATCCTCGTTATGATGCGAAGGGCGGCGTGCCGGCACTTAGGGAAGTGCAGTTTAGTCTGGTAAGCCATCGCGGCTGTTTCGGCAGCTGCTCCTTCTGTGCCATTACGAGCCATCAGGGACGCATTATTCAGAACCGTAGTCATGAATCGCTCATCGCTGAAGCGGAACGTATGATAGCCATGCCTGATTTTAAGGCTATATTCATGACGTAGGTGGTCCGACGGCAAATTTCCGCCACACGGCTTGTGAGAAACAGGGAACTAAAGGTGCGTGCCCCGGTAAGAACTGTGCGGCCCTCATGCCTGTGAAAATCTCGACACCAGTCATGATGATTATTTAGCAATATTGCGTAAATTGCGTAAGCTCAAAGGCGTTAAGAAGGTCTTTGTGCGCTCCGGTTTACGCTATGACTATGTATTGGAAGATAATAACCGCGAATTTGTGAAAGAATTATGCAACATCATGTAAGCGGTCAGCTGAAAGTGGCACCGGAACATGTGTCGGAAGCGGTTACGGAAATCATGGGGAAAGCGGACAAAACCGTTTTCCTCAAATTTAAAGATTGGTTTGAAACGGCTAATCGCCAATTAGGTAAGAAACAATTCTTAGTTCCTTACTTTATGAGTTCTCATCCCGGTTGTACCTTGGCTGACGCCGTTGAACTGGCGGAGTTTTTACGGGATCAGAAGATGACGCCGGAACAGGTGCAGGACTTTATTCCTACGCCGGGCAGTTTATCCACCGCCATGTATTATACGGGTATTAATCCGCTCACCGGCGAAGCGTCTATGTGGCCAAAAAAGGGCGCGACAAAGCGATGCAGCGGGCACTTATGCAATATAAGAATCCCGATAACTATGACTTAGTCCGCGAAGCCTTGGTAAAGGCAGGGCGTACCGATTTAATCGGCTTCGGACCTTTGTGCTTAATTCCGCCTCGTCCAATCGGACGTAATAAGGCCGGTAATCAGCATAGAAAGCAGACCGGTAATCAGCCGCCAAATCGACGGACTCAAGGTGGTCGGTCCGGCTCCGGCAGAAGTCAGGGGTCAAAGTCGAACGACCGTGGCAAAATCAGTATAAGTAAACAGTCAAAACGAGGTGGTTTGGCTGGCAATAGACGACCTTAGTGTGTCATAATGGAGGCGGGCATGAGCATGAAACGATTTTGGCCTATCGCATTATTAATAGCCTTTGTTCTCGGCATGTTTGCAGCGGGAACATATTTTGAAAAAACTGAAGAAAAAGAGCGTACGGCCATTCCGGTTAAAGCGGAGCTGACGATTTATACGGACCTGCCTTCCAACTTGACCACTTTGTTGGCGCAACAGTATGAAATGCAGTACCATGTACGCCTCACCATGTTGCCGATTACGGAAGAACAGATGGCAACGCGTATGACCTTGCCCGCATCCGATCAAAAGGGCGATTTGGTCATCACGACCCGAGATAATTTAGACATCGGTGTTAAATATAATCAATTAAAACCGGTCCTTACCGAAGGGGTAGACGAAATATCCGATCGTTTTAAAAATAACGATGCCCTTTGGGTCGGCATTTGGTATGACCCGGTTGTATTTGCCCAGAGCGATGCCTTTTATAATCGCATGGGCGCTATGTAACGGCCTGGCAATCATTAATTCTTCCCGGCGATTGGCGCATCATTATGACAGACTTTGTAGCTTCGCGCAGTGCGGCGAATATTTTATACAGCTTTGTCGAAATGAACGGGGAAGAACAGGGTTTGCATTTTTTTGTGGAATTAAAACCGCATGTGGTGCAATACGCGAAATTTTTATCGACACCGATTCGCTTGGCCGCCTTGGGTGAAACTGATTTGGGTATCGGTAACTATTCTGACGGTCAGCAATATGTGAACCATAAATATCCGGTGAAAATTATTTTCCCCGCTGACGGTACACCGTATTACTTGACCGGTGTGGGTATGTTAAAAGGCACAACCCATGAAGAAGAGGCGACCCAAGTTATTAAATGGTTATTGTCAAAACAAGTGTCGCAATTTTTGCAAGACAATGGCTTTTATTATGTGTACACCAATCCGGAATTGCCAAATCCGGTGGATTCTTTAGGCCGTGAATTGGTTCTTTGGGATACCAAGGGTGGTTACACGGAAGACGGCAAAAAAGTATTGTTGGATAAATGGATTAGCCAAGTGCGCTTTAGAAAGGATATACAATGAGTAAAAAATTAGGCTATGTGAGTTTAGGCTGTGCCAAAAACCTGGTGGATACGGAGATTATGCTGGGGGCCCTCAAGGATAACGGCTATGAAATCACGGAAACCTTGGATGAAGCAGAAATTATCATCGTTAATACCTGTACGTTTATTGAAAAAGCTAAACAAGAATCGATTAATACGATTTTAGAAATGAGTGAATATAAGCAATTCGGCGCTTGTCGCGGCTTGATTGTGGCCGGTTGTTTAAGTCAGCAGTATCAGGAAGAGCTATTTGCGGAAATTCCTGAAATCGACGCCCTCATCGGTACCGGTTCATGGAATCGTATCATGGAAGCTATCGAAGCGATTGATGATGGCAAACGTATCTGCATTATGGACTCGATTACCAATATTTATAATGAACGCATGCCGCGTATGCAGACTACACCGACGTACAGTGCCTATGTAAAAATTGCCGAAGGTTGTGACAATGGTTGTACTTTCTGTATTATTCCAAAAGTACGTGGTGCTTACCGCAGCCGTACAATTGAATCCATCGTAGAAGAGGTGGAGCGTTTAGCGCTATGGGCGTTAAAGAAATTAATCTCATTGCTCAGGATACAACGAGTTACGGCTCCGATCTTAACAATGGTAAACCGATGTTGGCGGAACTCTTAAAAGCCTCGTAAAAGTGGAAGGTATAGAGTGGTACCGTTTATTGTACTTATATCCTAAATATTTCACCGATGAGCTTTTGGATCTTATTGTAGCGGAACCTAAGATTTGTAATTATATCGACTTGCCGTTGCAACATATTAATGACGATATTTTGCGTCGCATGAATCGTAAAGACCGTAAAGCGGATATTGTGAATTTATTGCAAAAAGTTCGCAGCAAAGCGAGTCACGTAACGCTTCGTACATCCCTTATTGTAGGTTTCCCCGGTGAAACGGACGAACAGTTTGAAGAACTTTGCGAATTTGTCAAAGACGTTCGCTTCGATAATATGGGCGTATTTACTTACTCTCAGGAAGACGGTACACCGGCAGGCGCTATGAATGACCAAGTTCCGGAAGAGGTCAAGGAAGAACGTTATCATGCGTTGATGGCCATTCAGGCGGCCATTTCAGAGGAAAATAACCGTGACTTAGAAGGCACGGAGCACGAAGCGATTATCGAAGAAATCAGCGAAGACGAACATGGTCATTTATTGGCTAAAGGCCGCTTGGAAACGCAGGCGCCTGATGTAGACGGCAATATGTACATTGAAGATGTGGCAGGCCTTGAAGTGGGGCAAATCGTGCCGGTTACAGTGGCCCAAGGCTTTGCTTATGACGTGGTAGCCGAAGTGCGCACTAAGTAATTTCTGAGAAGTAATTCCCAAGAAGTAATTCCCAAGAAGTAACGCGCTTTCAGGCGAACTGACGGAATTTGAAGTAACAAAGAAATCGGTATCCGTAATCCCGAATGGGAGAATTGAGGCAAATGATGATAGTAGAATTGATTTCAACAGGTTCAGAATTGTTATTAGGCGATACCATTAATACCAATGTGGCGTGGTTGGCGCGTGAGCTCAATAAGCTCGGTTATACCGTAGCGTTTCAAAGCACAATTGGCGATAATCCGACGCGAATGGAAGACTGTTTTAAATTGGCCGGCAGCGTGCCGATTTAGTGGTTTGTACCGGTGGTTTGGGACCGACTCAGGGGGATATTACCCGTCCATCCTTGGCAAAAGCCATTGGTCTTGAATTGGAGCTCAATGCTGATGCAGAACGCATGGTAAAAGCCTTTTTTGCCAACAAAGGGCGGGAAATGCCGGATCCGAGCCGTCGGGAAATGATGTTGCCCGTTGGCAGCCAAGCGCTCATGAATAGTTGCGGCGTAGCGCCCGGCGTAGCGTTCAAGCTGAAGGCACGACGTATATACTTTTGCCGGGACCGCCGGCAGAAATGAAAGCCGTATTTGATGAATCGGTGCGCCCGTATTTGATGGAACATTTTGGCGGTCAAGGTGTTGTTCAATCTCATCGCTATGCGGTGTATGGTATGCGCGAACTGGAGTTGGAATCAGCTCTCATGGATTTAGTCAAAGCACAGCAGAATCCGACCATTGCTTTTTAATTAAAAACGGCTATATCGAATTACGGATTACGGCAAAAGCTATGACGCCGGAAGAGGCGGAAGCTTTATTGGTCCATGGGATGCTATCTTGCGGGAACGCCTCGGCGATTCCTTAGGGCGCCGTTTAGAAAAATCCATGCTGGAACTGGTAACGGATGCCTTATTGGAGGCTGAAGCTACGGTGGCTACCGCCGAATCCTGTACAGGTGGCTTGGTGGGGAAAAAGCTCACTGAAATGCCGGGCAGCAGTGCTTATGTACAGGGCGGAGTCATTTCCTACTCCAATGAAGTAAAACACAAAGTACTCGGCGTGCCGCAAGAAGAATTGGATACTTATGGCGCTGTCAGTGAAGAAGTGGCCAAGTCCATGGCGGAAGGTACGCGTAAACTGTTAGGGACAACGTATGGCGTATCTACGACCGGTATTGCCGGACCGGGCGGCGGAACGGCAACAAAACCGGTAGGCCTTGTATATATCGGGGTTTCCGGGCCTAACGGTACGGTAGCCTATCGCAATGATTTTATCGGTGACCGTGAAAGTATTCGACAGAGTACGGCGGAACGAGCCTTATATCTCTTGTATCAGGCTATAACCGGTAAACGATAAGGTGTTACTTATACTTTTAGAAGTTCTACGTTTACGTTGTGAGCGGAAGGCTTGTTGCAAAAGTATGCTTATCAATTTTAAAGATTAATATATTTATTAAGTCATGTATGATATGACAAAGAAAGGATTATATCATGGAAGGTAGAGAACAAGCCTTAGACAATGCGTTGAAGAAAATCGAGAAAGATTATGGTAAAGGTGCTATTATGCGCCTTGGCGATATTACGGACCGCATGAATATTGAAGTTATTTCCACCGGCTGTTTGGCTATTGACCTTGCTGTAGGTGTAGGTGGTTTTCCCCGCGGCCGTGTTATTGAAATTTATGGCCCTGAATCCTCCGGTAAAACAACCGTAGCTTTGCATGCTATTGCAGAAGCACAAAAGGGTGGCGGCATTGCGGCCTTTATTGATGCGGAACATGCGCTCGATCCTGTATATGCCCGTCATTTGGGTGTCGATATTAATAACTTATTAGTATCTCAGCCGGATAATGGTGAACAGGCTCTTGAAATTACAGAGTCCCTCGTTCGCAGTGGTGCTGTTGATATCATCGTTGTCGACTCCGTAGCAGCGTTGGTACCGAAAGCCGAAATCGAAGGTGAAATGGGCGATGCTCACGTAGGTTTGCAGGCTCGTTTAATGAGTAAAGCGCTTCGTAAATTAACAGGTATTATCAGCAAATCTCGTACGGTTGTAATTTTTATCAACCAGTTGCGTGAAAAAGTTGGCGTTATGTTCGGTAATCCGGAAACAACGACCGGTGGCCGTGCCTTAAAATTCTATTCCACCATTCGCCTCGATGTGCGTAAAGGGGAAGTTATTAAACAAAATAATGAAAACGTAGGTAACCGAACTAAAGTAAAAGTTGTTAAGAATAAAGTGGCACCGCCATTTAAAACTGCTGAATTTGATTTGATGTATGGCAGTGGCGTTTCCTATGAAGGTACTTTAATTGATATCGGTACCAACATGGAAATTATTAAAAAATCCGGTGCTTGGTACTCTTACAATGATGAACGTATGGGCCAAGGTAAGGAAGCGGCTAAAGAATACTTACGTTCTAATCCGGAAATCGCTCATGAAATCGATACTATCATTCGTGATACTTTGATGGCGGAACCGGAAACTTTTGATGTAGTCGGCGAAGAAACGACGGAAGAATAATTCGATGGCTTTGACCAAAGAATATACGCTTACAACGGCCATAGACCAGGCGATGCGCTTTTTGGCGCCTCGCTTCCTGAGCCGCTTGGAGCTGACGCAAAAACTTCAGCGTAAAGGCGTGCCGGCCGATTTAATACATCAAGTATTGGAGCGTCTGGAAGACCTTGATTACATCAACGACGAACGTTTAGCTCATGATGCATTACAATTATACATAAGTGAAGCTAAATACAGTGTTCAGTTCATTCGTAATAAGCTTTATCAACGAGGCTTGCCAATTGGGAATGAACTTTCGCAGTATGATGAAACTGAGCCGGCCCTTAAGTTGGTGGTTCGTCATTTTATCGGTGTTGATGCGGCAGCAGAGGCCGAGTGGTTTGATAACACTTGGCCTCTGGAGGCCCGCGTTGAATACAAGAAAGTTTTTAACTATTTGAAAAACCGTGGTTTTAGCGCCGGAACAATCCGGAATATCTGTGACCGGGTTGCTCGCTATGAGTAGTCTATATAGAGTTTACCTTGACAGGGGATTGATGACAGACTACAATTATAGTAGTCTCACAGTAGTGGGCAAATTTCAAATATGTATGAAACAGACGGCAATTTAGGAGAAGACGAAAGCGCTTCTTACTTTTATATGAGGAGGTGAACATTATTTAGAGTATAGTATTATTGCCGTTGTAATGGTGCTTATCGGTCTTGGTGTAGGCTATATGATGCGTAAGAACATCGCTGAAGGGAAGCTTAACCGTGCTGAAACTGAAGCGGCTCGTATTGTAGCTGATGCTGAGCGATTGGCTGAGTCTAAGAAAAAAGAAGCCTTAGTAGAAGCTAAGGAAGAAATTCATAAACTTCGCAGTGAAGCGGATAAAGAAAACCGAGATCGACGCAATGAATTACAACGTTTAGAACGACGTATTCTTCAGAAAGAAGAACATCTCGACTGTAAATTGGAATCCTTAGAGAAAAAAGAAGATGCGTTGCATCGTAAAGAACAAGAAACAAAAACTTTAAAAGAACGTACAGAAGCTCTGTACGACCAACAAATGGCGGAATTAGAACGTATTTCCGGCATGACATTTGAGGAAGCGAAAGGAATTTTACTTTCCAATGTAGAACAAGAAATTCGTCACGAAACGGCGGTTCTTGTTAAAGATTTAGAGCAACAAGCCAAGGAAGAGGCTGAAAAGAACGCCCGAGAAATTATTGCATCCGCAATTCAACGTTGTGCTGCGGATCATGTTGCAGAGTCTACCGTATCGGTAGTAGCTCTTCCAAATGATGAAATGAAAGGGCGAATTATCGGTCGTGAAGGCCGAAACATTCGTGCCCTAGAAACCTTAACAGGTATAGATCTTATCATTGATGATACCCCTGAAGCAGTTATTCTCTCCGGCTTGACCGATTCGCCGTGAGGTAGCGCGTATTGCCCTTGAGAAATTGATTGTTGACGGCCGTATTCATCCGGCTCGCATCGAAGAAATGGTTGGTAAAGCTCGTAAAGAGGTTGACCAAGTTATTAAAGATGCGGGGGAACAGGCAACTTTTGAAGCCGATGTACATGGCTTACATCCTGAAATTATCCGTATTTTAGGTCGCTTAAAATATCGTACCAGCTACGGTCAAAATGTATTGAAACACTCCGTTGAAGTGGCTCATTTGGCCGGCATGATGGCAGCCGAATTAGGTTGTGACGTAACCCTTGCTAAACGCGGTGGTTTACTCCATGACTTAGGGAAAGCGCTTGACCACGATATGGAAGGCTCCCACGTACAGATTGGTGTGGATGTAGCTAAGAAATACCATGAAAGTGTATTGGTACAGAACTGTATCGGTGCTCATCATGGGGATGAAGAATTCAAATCGGTTGAAGCCGTATTGGTGGCAGCTGCTGACGCTATTTCGGCGGCTCGTCCGGGCGCACGTCGCGAAACCCTTGAAAACTACTTGAAACGTTTGACTAAGTTAGAGGAAATTGCCGAGTCCTTTGATGGCGTTGAAAAATGTTTCGCAATTCAAGCGGGTCGCGAAATTCGCGTTATGGTTAAACCTGAAAAGATTGACGAAGCGGAAGCAACCTTATTGGTACGCGAAATGGTTAAACGTATTGAGTCTGAATTGGAATATCCGGGTCAGATTAAAGTCGTTATCATTCGTGAAACCCGCGTTGTTGATTACGCTAAATAATTAAAGAGAACGGAAACGGACTCTTTATAAAAGATTAATAACCAAAAGACTATAATTACCACTCCCTTTGGCGGACGTCACGAGGGAGTGGACAATTATAGTCTTTTTTTCGTCTTGTTTTTAATTGAGAAAAGAAGTATAATAATAGTCCTTGTGAACAAAATAAATTATAATGGCTTATTTCATACCCTAAAAGCAATTGCATAAATTGCATAAAAATTTTGCAGATAAAAAATGAATATATTTAAAAAAATCTTCTTGACATAGAAGGAAAAACATTATCTTTTGTAGAAATATATATACAGTGAAGTTTATTAAGGGATGTGAGGAAATGAGTAGACACTTCGATGCTGAACTGATTGAACAGATAAAAGATGCAAATGACATTGTGTCAGTGATTTCTGAGCATATGACATTGAAGAAGAAGGGGAGGAATTACTGGGGCTGTTGTCCCTTTCATAATGAGAAAACGCCTTCATTCAGTGTAAACCCAGAAAAGGGCTTTTTTTATTGTTTCGGATGTCACGAATCAGGCAATGCGATTGGCTTTTTAATGAAATATGATGGACTGTCATTCCCCGAAGCCTTGGAAAGGTTGGCGAATCGTGCGGGCATTGCGTTACCTCAGCGCGATTTAACCAAAGAAGAATTACATCGGCAGGCACACAGGGAAAGTTTGTACAAGGTGAATGCCTTGGCGGCTACATTTTTTCATAATTGCCTGACGCAGACTGAAATGGGTAAAGCAGGGCTTGCTTATTTGGAGAAACGGGGTCTCACTAAAGACACCATTGAAAAATTCCAGCTTGGCTTTGCGCCCGACAATTGGGACAAACTATATCGCTCATTCAGAGAGCGAGGCATAGATGAACGCATATTAATTGAAACCGGTCTTTGCCGTAAAAGTAATGGTAAAACGTATGATTATTTTCGTAATCGTGTAATGTTTCCCATTATGGACGGAAAAGGGCGTGTGGTTGCGTTCGGTGGCCGTGTGCTGGATGACAGCAAGCCTAAATATTTAAACTCACCGGAATATGAATTATTCAATAAAGGCCATATGCTCTTTGCTTTTGACAAAGCATACCGAACTATTCGGGAGAAAAAACAGGTCATTTTAGTAGAAGGGTATATGGATGTTATAAGTGCTCATAATCGAGGGGTTACCAATGTAGTGGCCTCTTTAGGCACGGCTTATACCAAAGATCACGGGCGCTTATTAGTGCGTCAAGCTGATGAAGTCGTATTGGCCTATGATATGGACGGAGCCGGGCAACAAGCAGCGCGCAGGGCTATTGAGCTTTTACAAGATACGGAATTTAAAGTGCGCGTGGTAGCTATGCCGGACGGCAAAGATCCGGATGATTATGTGCGCAACCATGGGCCGGAAGCATTCTTAAAACTCGTAGATGAGGCCGTGCGGCCATTTGATTTTTACTTGAACAGTGCCATGATTCGGCACGACAGTAATACGATGGCCGGCAAACAGGCTATTTTAGAAGAAGTGTTTCCCCTCATAGGTGCTACAAGCAGTCAGATAGAGCGCGAAAATTATCATGAAAGCACTGGCATTGCCATTGTGGTTGGATAATAGTCAGATTTTTCGCATGTTTCGCCAATACTTGGCCAAAGGTGGGGTAGAATTACCAACCGATACGGCTAGTGCGGTTGTGCCGGAAAATGTGACGACCGAAGAAGACCGATTACTGGCCGCGGCCGTAGTTTGGCCGGCGGCTTGGGAACGGGTCCATCAATATTTACCGTTGGAGGATATAACCAATCCTTTGTACCGTGCTTTGTTTAACAAAGCCGGAGAACTTCTAAGTAAGACCGGTGCGCTTTCGACAGTGGCGCTGGAAGAAATGCTTACTGACGATGAAAAGACCGCTTATGGTCGCTTAATGGTGCTTGGTGAAGGCGAGTATAAGGAAGCACAAGTGGATGGCTATATACGAGCAGTGCGCTTGAAGTCATTACGAGAACAGTATAAACAACATAGTGTGTTAGCAGATCAACTGAACCGGGCAGGTAATCCTAAATTTATTGAGGAATTACGTATTTGCCAGGAATTACAAAAATTGATTAAGGAATGGTCTCGATAAACTATGAAAGAAAGGAAGAGCATTGTGGCTAAGAAGCAAACTAAATCACGGTTAGAAGAAATAATAGAACAATTACTGGCAAAAGGTCGTAAGGCAGGGGCATTAACGAGTAAAGAAATTACGGATGCTCTTCACGAAGAAGTAGAACTTACGGCTGAGCAGTTAGACGATATGTATGAAGTATTACAGAAAAGTAATATAGACGTTATCACCGATGATGCTGAAGTGGCAGCTGAAGAAGATGACATCATCGAAGATGAAGAAGAAAGCGACGAAGTTCGCGAAGCGAAAGAAGTAAGCCTTGACCTTAGTATTCCGGAAGGCGTTAACATTGACGATCCTGTTCGCATGTACTTAAAAGAAATCGGTCGCGTACCTTTGTTGTCCGCTGACGAAGAAATTCTTTTGGCTCAGCAGATTGAAGCGGGTGCCAAGGATGATGCGTCGTATAAAGAAATGAAAGCCGGCGAAAGAGCGAAACAGAAATTGATTGACGCCAACTTGCGTTTGGTAGTTAGTATCGCTAAACGTTACGTAGGTCGCGGCATGTTGTTCTTGGATCTAATTCAGGAAGGTAACTTGGGCCTCATTAAAGCGGTTGATAAATTCGACTATACGAAAGGTTATAAATTCTCCACTTATGCAACATGGTGGATTCGCCAGGCCATTACCCGTGCCATCGCCGACCAGGCACGTACCATTCGTATTCCGGTACATATGGTAGAAACAATTAATAAATTGATTCGTATTTCCCGTCAACTCTTGCAGGATAAAGGTCGCGAACCATTGCCTGAAGAAATTGCGGAAGGTATGGGCATCAGTGTAGAACGTGTTCGTGAGATCCAGAAAATCGCACAGGAACCGGTTTCTTTGGAAACGCCAATCGGGGAAGAAGAAGACTCCCATTTGGGCGATTTCATCGAAGATCAGGATGCTATTGCACCGGATGATGCAGCCAGCTACATCTTACTTAAAGAACAAATCGAAGATGTATTCTCTTGCTTAACCGATCGTGAACAGCAAGTCTTGGTATTGCGTTTCGGTTTGAAAGACGGCAAACCTCGTACCTTGGAAGAAGTAGGTCAGCACTTCAGCGTTACCCGTGAACGTATTCGTCAGATTGAAGGTAAAGCCTTGACGAAACTTCGTAATCGTGGCAAACGCGATAAGATCAAAGACTTCTTATAAGATTAAACATTGGTAGTGACGCACTCTGAAAATTTGAGATTAACGTTGACTATCGCTGGTGTATTGATGTGAATTACACTTTAAGTGTAGATTTTCGGCGTTATATTGACGTGAATCACACTTATTGTGTATAATATTTTGGTGGAATACTGCAGTATTCCCCTATGGGCCTATAGCTCAGGGGTAGAGCAACCGGCTCATAACCGGTCGGTCCCTGGTTCGAACCAGGTGGGCCCACCATGATTTGAAAGAAAAACCGCTTGTATCAAATTGATGATACAAGCGGTTTTTTTGTAGTTATAATGAGGTTCTTGTGCTATAAGACTAAATTAACCTGGCCGGTTTCTATGGCTAACTTAAGAGCATACATTGCTTCTGGATAGCTGGATATTCCGGCCCCAGCACCACTTTTTTTAGGATTCTTATAAATTGTTTTACTGACTACTTTACCATTTCTGCCATTAATCAAATATATCTGCTCTGTAGCTAATATAATTTTTTTAGTATTTAAGTCATAGTAATAATGGCACAGTAGTTCAGATACTGCATAACTGCGATGTGATGTCGAGATAACATATAGCTTCATTTTAATTTCTGGTGTTTCTGTTAATCCGTTTATTACTTCTATATTGTTATCGGCGTAGGTTGTCATGATCTCATCTTTTTCAATTACTGTATAATTCCCTATAGTGAGGTCATTTAAAGTAACAGCATGAGTTGTAGAAACAGGAAAGAACAACAAACCAATTAACATAACCCCTAAAATAAACTTTTTCACAATATCATTCCTTAACTTCAATAGCACATAATAAAAAATATATAATCGCAATCAATTCTCTCCAGTGTTCTCTCTGTTACAGCAAAAACTTCCTGTTTAAATAAAGGCAGAATAAGATCCTTCATTATCGCACAACTTTGTATTATTACGGGTCGCTTTTACGGCAGCTCCTGAAAAATGACGCGTATTGGATTCGGTACCGACAATGATGATTAGTAGATTTATCTTACGAGTTCAACCGATTAATATACTCAATCTTTTCCGGTGTAAACACAATCCTTGTCACGCCGTTAGCGTAATAAGAGATTTCATACGGCTGATAGAGCATAGCGATTTTGCCCTCGCCGAGCAAAACATAGTTATTGTTACGAATCGGAATTTTTTTATCGAGAATTTGGAATTCATTGTACTGCAATTGATGTTCGCGAGAGCTGAAAACCGGCAGCATACCTTCCATAACTAATTTATACAATTGCTCATCGTCTTTGAGATGGACATAGTTGGTGGCCGGGATGAGATTTCCTGTATGCTTGTCAAAAACGAGACCTTGCGATGTGTAGTAGCCGTGCGCACTTTGACCGTTATACCAACCGCTTGTGATGATAAGCGATATATAATCATCATCTTCATAGGTGGTTTCGTAGTTTAAATTAACCGTGTACATTTTTTCTTTGTAATAGAGGTCGCGCATTTTATCCACATAAATGGCAATTTCAGTGTTAACTTTAGTTTGCGCTGCTTCATTGTACAGATAAACCAGCGGGTAGGTGAGGTTCATATTCACATCTGTTTGGTGCATTAGAACAGTATAGGCGTCGCTTGTAAACTGGGGACAACTAAGACAGGCCAGAAGACCGGATGAAATAAGAAATTTTTTTCCACATTACCATACCTCCGTTTACAATTAATATATTTAACACTAAACAGCTTACTTGTTGCTTCTTTCGACAGTGACATGAAAAACTCCTGCTATATACTAGTAATTCAACATTATTAAAAGGATAGTTTATGTATACAATAATAATAGAAATAAATATAATTACTAAGCACGGAGTTTGTTTATATTATTATATAGAAAGCATATTACAATAGATTTATAGAAAGATTGCGAGGAATGTGAGTGTGACAATGAAAAAGATGACCGATAGGTTAGAAGCGGTGTTTACCTTGATTCCCAAGGCTGAAGTCATTGCCGATATCGGTACCGATCACGGTTATTTGGCGGTAGAATTGGTGCGACGCGGACGTGCTGACAAAGCGATTGCCGGTGATGTAAATAAAGGCCCCTTAGCATCGGCCAAAGCCTATGTGGCGTCAACGGACGTGGCCCAATTTATCAATTGTCGTTTGGGCAATGGTTTGCAAGTGGTAAAAAAAGGCGAATTACAGGGCGCTGTCATTTGCGGTATGGGTGGTTTTTTAATGAGAGACATTATTGAAGCAGGTCCGGAATTATTGGACTTTTATGTACTCCAACCGCAGAATGGCCAAGCGGAACTGCGGCAGTATATGGTGCAACAGGGCTATCGCATTGTGCGCGAAGTGATTATGACGGACATGGGTAAACATTACCAAGCATTCTTAGCCCTTAAAAAAGGCCGAGAATCGGTCTATGTTACGGCTGATGGACCGGTTACACAAGCAACAATTGATGCAAAAGACCCTTATGACGCTCTGCCGGATACATCCCTATTGTGCTGATAGGAGCGCTGGTTCAACGCGAAAAGCCGCCTTTGTGGCAAGATCACATGGCGCATTTACTTCATATTCGTGAATCGGCCTTGGCAGGTATGACGGATGCTATGGCGCATACGGAAAAATATCAAGCGTTAGCAGCTGAAGTTAAAGAGTTAAAAGAATTAATATAAGCTGATTTGCTAGATGAGTCCAGACAAATGGGCCAATCAATCGATTAATGAATCGACTAATGAATCGGCTAATGAAAATGAATAACAACTTTTATAAAATAAAGGAGGCAACTATGGCAACAGTGCAGGATATCGCCAAAATCGTAGAAAAATTGGCACCAAAGCATTTAAAAGAAGATTGGGATAATGTAGGCCTTTTGGTAGGCGAACGCAACATGGAAGTCAAGGGTGTTTTGACAACCCTTGACGTGACGCCTGAAGTGGTTGCCGAAGCAGAAGCGAAAGGTTGCAACCTGATTGTGAGCCATCATCCGGTTATTTTTAAGGGGATGAAACAGATTACCGATGAGTCTGCCTTGGGCCGTTTGGTTATTTGAATTAATCTCCAAGAAAAATCGCCGTATACAGTGCCCATACGAATTTAGACATCGCACCGGGTGGCTTGAATGACTTGGCGGCGGCACAAATCGGCTTAGGTAATGTGAAAGGACTTGAGACTGTTCACGAACAAGGTTTTTGCAAAATTATTACCTTTGTACCGGCTACTCACCGTGATGCGGTAATGCAAGCCATGGGTGATGCGGGAGCCGGTCAAATTGGCAACTACAGTCATTGTGCTTTTTATACGGAAGGCACCGGAACCTTTAAGCCGTTGGACGGAGCTAATCCATATATCGGCGAAGTAGGGGAAGCAACTACGGTGCAAGAAAATCGCCTTGAAGCTATTGTGCCGCAGATTTTGGTAAGTGCCGTTATCGAAGCACTGAAAGCCGCGCACCCTTATGAAGTGCCGGCCTATGAAGTGCATCAATTGGTGACACCGAGTGAAGAAGCGACCATCGGCCGCATCGGTGAATTAGCTGATACGTTAGACACGGAAGGCTTTATAGAACTCATTAAAGCTTGTTTCCCACGGGGACGAGCGCGTTTTGGCGGGGCTAAAGTGGACGCTATTACTAAAGTGGCCCTTTGCACAGGCAGTGGCGCCGAATTTATTAAAGTGGCTGCTAAAATGGGGCACAAGCCTATGTAACGGGTGACGTGAAGTATCACGATATGCAACTTGCCAAAGAACTGGGCATCTTGGTTGCTGATGTTGGTCATTTTGGTACTGAAATTGGTGCGGCTGCTTTATTGGCTGCTCATATCGGTATCCAATTACAAGAACAAAAAATGACTGACGTGCCGGTTGTTATCAGTGATGTACATGAAGATTTTTTCTTCGCGTAAACGAATTAGGCTAAAATAAATTAGGCTTAAATAAATATTGATTAGATAGTTTTTTAGGTAAATAGATTTTTTAAGTAACAAACTATGCTAATTTGATTAGAGTGGGATATCTGGCATAAACAGTGTTGAAGGTCAATCTCAATTAGATGGTTATAAGCTTATTCGATACCTTTAGATGTGCTGTTAGTTCATACAATTATTGAGAAAAAGATAATTGACCTACTTCGCTGTATCTGCTAGACTTTAAGTAGCAAGTATGAAAGGTGATTGCGAGCGTAAGTTCGAGGAAGTCCGAGTCCATAGGGCAGGATGCCGGATAACGTCCGGCGTGGGTGACCATAGGGAATAGTGCCACAGAAAAGTAAACCGCCGCTTATGCGGTAAGGGTGGAACGGTGTCGGTAAGAGCGCACCAGCAATATAGTAATATATTGGCTCGGTAAACCCCATCCGGAGCAAGGCCGAATAGGGAAGGGATAAGGGTGGCCCGCCTACCTTTCGGGTTGTGCCGCTTGAGCCTATAAGCAATTATAGGCCTAGAAAGATAATCACCGCTGTGCAAACAGAACAGAACTCGGCTTATTGATTGCTTGCTTAAAACCGCTCTTCGGGGCGGTTTTATTTTAGTCCAAAATTGATTGGCAGATGAGTATAATTAAAACTAGAATGTAGAAAAATATAATACATTTTTTGACTAAACATTGTCACCACATACGTATAATAAAACAATACTAAGAGGATTAGGTATTAAGGAGGGATTGTAATGTCTGTTACAAAAATTGAAAGCTTAGAAGCATTGGAAAAAGTAGTAAAAGAATCATCTAAAGTGGTAGTTGCCGATTTTTGGGCCACTTGGTGCAAACCTTGTGAATTAATGAATCCCGAAATGGAAACATTAGCTGAAGACATGAAAGATGACATTGAAGTAGTTACCATTGATGTGGAAGCCCTAAAAGATGTTGCCTTGAAATATGAAATCCAAGGTATTCCTACCCTTATTTGCTTCAAAAACGGCAAAGAAAAAGATCGCATTGCAGGTTACAAAACGGCAGCTGTTGTAGAAGGCTTAATTCGTTCTATTATTAAATAATGTGTATTAAGTTATAGTTAAGTTTTGCCTGTAATACAGCAATTTCATGTAATATTCTATAGAAAATCTGAATACAACATGATATACTTACTATAATAATTAATATAAAATTTAGATATTTTCCAAAGGACAGTAAAGTTATTGCAAGCGAGGGGGGTCCACCTGTGAAAGAGAAGACAAACAGTCTGTGGAAATTATTCCAGGAACGTAAACTCAGCCGCCGCACATTTATGAAAACATGTGTGGCTTTGACCGCCATTTTAGGCATGCCACCGACCTTTTTAAATAAAGTGGTGGAAGCGGCCGATACAAAAGAATTACCAACCGTAATTTGGTTACATGGCCATGAATGTACGGGATGTGATGAATCCTTCATCCGTTCTACGTCACCATTCGCTTCCGATGTGGTATTAAACATGATTGCGTTGGAATACGATGATACCTTATCTGCAGCGGCAGGTGCTCCTTTTGAAGCTCACCTACATAAATTATTAAACGATAAAAAAGGGCAGTATGTATTAGCCGTTGAAGGCGGTGTACCGCTTGACGATAACGGTACATACTGTATGGTTGGCGGACGTCCGTTCGTTGACGTGCTTAAAGAATGTGCCGCCGGCGCCGCTTTTATCATTGAATACGGTTCCTGTGCCGCTTGGGGCGGTGTTCAAGCAGCGAACCCTAACCCTACCAATACTGTATCGGTTTCCGAAGTAGTATCGGGTAAGAAAATCATTAAAGTACCGGGTTGTCCACCGATTCCTGAAGTTATGACCGGCGTTATCATGCACTATGCCTTGTTTGGTGGAATTCCGCCTCTCGATGTGGAAGGTCGTCCAAAACAATTCTATGGCAACCGCATTCACGATACATGCTATCGTCGTCCGTTCTTTGACTCCGGACTTTTTGTTGAAAAATACGATGATGAAGGGGCTAAAGCCGGTTGGTGTCTTTATAAAATGGGTTGCCGTGGTCCGGTAACATATAACTCCTGCGGTAACTTACGTTGGTGGAATGGTTTATCCTATCCGATTCAGTCCGGTTCGGGCTGTATCGGTTGCAGTGAAAAAGGCTTCTGGGATAACGGTGTTTTCACACAACGCTTGCCGCAAGTACAAGTGGCCAATACCGTTACCACCGCTGATACCATCGGTACTATTGCCGGTCTTACCGCTTTCGGTGCCGTTGTAGCTCATGGTGGTGTAACGTTGGCTAAACATAAATATGATACAATTCAGCTGGAAAAGAAAATGATAGCTGAACAGGAAGCAAAAAAAGCAAGCGTCTGAGCAGACGAATAACGAAGGAGGTAACCACTAATGAAACGTGTAGTAGTTGATCCGATTACTCGTATTGAAGGTCATTTGCGGGTTGAGGTGAATGTAGATGAAGCAACCGGTAAGGTAGAAGACGCGTTGTCCAGTGGTACTGCTTGGCGTGGTATTGAATTGGTAGCTAAAGGTCGCGATCCTCGTGATGTGTGGGCTTTTGTGCAGCGTATTTGCGGTGTTTGTACATCTACGCATGCCATTGCATCCTTGCGTTCCGTCGAAGATGCTTTAGGCATTCAAATTCCTAAAAATGCGAACTATATTCGTAACATCATGCATAGTTGTTTAGATGCGCATGACCATATCGTTCACTTTTATCATTTGCATGCTCTCGACTGGGTTAGTCCAATCGAAGCGTTAAAAGCCAATCCGGCGCAAACAGCAGCCCTTCAGGAAACCGTGCTTAAAAACTACAACTTGAGCGGTTTAGAACCGGCTGAAACACAAAGTACTTCATCGGCGTATCCGAAAGAATTCCCTAAAGGCAATGCAACTTACTATGCCGCTATTCAAGCGAAAGTTAAAAAAATCGTAGACAGCGGTCAATTGGGTATTTTTGCCGCTCAGTGGTGGGATCATCCTGATTATCAATTATTGCCGCCGGAAGTTCATTTGATGGGCGTAGCTCATTACCTCAATATTTTGGACCGTCAGCGTGATATTGTAACACCGCATGTTGTATTTGGCGGTAAAAACCCACATCCGCATTTCTGTATCGGCGGTATGCCTTGCTCCATCTCCATGGATGACATGAATGCACCGGTTAATGCGGCGCGCCTCGCAACAGTTGATGAATCCATTTCGTTGGCTAAGGATTTGGTAAATTACTTCTATGTACCTGACGTGTTGGCTATCGGTCAGATTTACGCCAAAGCGGGTATGGTTGATGGCGGCGGTTTATCCAAGAAACGCGCCATGGCTTACGGTGACTATCCGGATGAACCATACAGCGGTATTTCCAACGGCGATTATTTCAAAAAAATCTTAGTCCGTGCCAACGGTGTAGTTGAAGATTTCGCCTCGGCGTAGATAAAGCTAATTTATCCAATGGATGGTCCTGATTTGATGAATCCTGACTTCTTATCAGAAGAAGTTGAACACTCTTGGTATGAATATCCAAACGGTACTAAGACAGCCCATCCGTCTGAAGGGATTACCAAACCTAACTATACCGGTCCTAAGACAGGTACGAAGGAACATTGGGAATTCCTCGATGAAACTAAGAAATATTCGTGGATTAAATCCCCAACATTTAAAGGCAAAGCCTGCGAAGTGGGTCCATTGGCAAAATATATCGTAGTGTATACGAAAGTTAAACAAGGCATCATCAGTAACCCATCTTGGCAGAACAGATGATTGTAAAACAAATTGATACCGTTTCTTCCGTATTGGGCGTTCCGGCTCATGTATGGATGTGTAGTACGGTAGGCCGTACCGCTTGTCGTGCCCTCGATGCACAGGTTGCGGTTAATATGAGCCAATACATGTTCAAATAAACTCGTAGCCAATATTAAAGGCGGCGACGAAGTAGTAGCCGATATGAGCAAATTCGATCCTAACTCTTGGCCAAAAGAAGCCAAAGGCGTTGGTGTTCTTGATGCGCCTCGTGGTGCCCTCGGTCACTGGAGCGTTATTAAAGATGCAAAAATCGACAACTATCAGTGTATCGTACCATCCACTTGGAATGCATGTCCTAAGACAATGGCCAATGAACATGGTGCTTACGAATCTAACATGATTGATACGCACGTTAAAATTGCGGATAAACCGCTCGAAATTTTGAAAGGGATTCACTCGTTTGACCCTTGCCTTGCTTGTGCAACCCACTTGTACAATAAGAAAGGTGAAAAAATCGTCTCTGTTAATACGGATGCTTTGTGCAAATAATAGGGGGGATTCATATGTTAGAACAACCGGAAAAAAAGCCGTATCGTGTATTTAGTCTGTGGTTGCGTATTTTTCACTGGACCATGGTGCTTTGCGTTACGTTCCTGTTCTGGACCGGTCTCTATATTGGTGATCCCGGTTTCAGCATGTTCGTAGGAAAAGAACCGGCAGAAGCTATTAACAGCTGGTTTTCCATGGAAATGATTCGACGCGTTCATTTCGGATTTGCATTTATCCTCATTTTTGCCTTTATATTCCGCATTTATGGGGCTATTCGCTATCGCGGTGACCGTTTATTACCTAAGTTCCGTAAACGCTTATATTGGGACGGTTTAAAACAAACCACGTTACACTATTTGATGTTGCCACGTCAGGAAGAACACCGTGTGCTTCGTAACTCCTTAGCACGTACCAGTTATTTAATTGTGTATATTATGATGTTCTTCGAAATCTGCACGGGTCTGGCTATGTATTCGCAGATTCGTCCGGAAAGCTGGCTGGCCATTGTATTTAATCCGATTAATTTACTGTTCAATGAATATCAGATCCATATCATTCATCATTATATTGCTTGGTTCTTCTTGTTGTTCACGGTGGCCCATGTATACTTGGCTTTCCGCGAAGACGTAATGGAAGAATCCGGGGAAGTATCCAGTATGGTATCGGGGATGAAATTCTATCCGCAGGATCCGGAAGATATTGAGGATTTATATGGTAAACGAGAATAGTATTACCGTGTTGGGCGTAGGTAATATTTTGCTTACCGATGAAGGGTTGGGCGTACATGTCGTACATCAATTAGAAAAAGAGTACGAATTTAGCCCGGCCGTAAATATAATTGACGGCGGCACCATGGGATGGAGCTCCTCAGCTATATGCGAGGCATGAAAAAACTGCTCTTGGTGGATGCTGTTAACGGTGGTGAAAAGCCCGGTACAATTTATGAGTTTCCCATCAGGAAACAGAAAACTACTTCACCGGGAATATTTCGGTTCACGAAGTGGGCATGCAGGATATTTTGCGCATTCGTGCGTTGCAAGAAGATCCCCTGGAAGATGCTATGGTTATAGGCGTAGAGCGGCCAGTCTTGAAGTAGGTTTTGAGCCTTCTGAAATTGTACAGGCGGCCTTGCCGGACGTGATACAGCGTGTTATTCGGCAACTAAACGCTTGGGGAATTGAGGTATGTAAGAAATGATAGAAAATTATGGCAATGTGCAGGCCATTTTAAGAGAATTGCAATTGGCGTTAAAACGACTTCGTGAAACGGGGGAGACTCATACAATCTATATTGAAAAAACGGGTCTTACCATGGAAGAACAAGTTGAAGTCATGGAAACGCTGGGGCGTGGTAACATTACCATTAATTTTACGGAAACCGATCAGCCCGTAGAGTGGTATGAAACACAATTCTCCGGTATTTGGCTCGGTACATTTCGCAATGCTCGTGATGAAGCCATTGTGTACACGCTTGAAGTAGGTCGTTATCCAAGCCTCTGTGGCGCTTTTGACGAAGATATTGAAGCTGCTGAAGAGGAACTTCAGACGTGGATTGACGCTGCGATATGTAAAACAATAAGTAAGTTAATATGTTTTTGACACCTGTGAATCTTTAAAAAAGGTTTCACGGGTGTTTTTTTTATGTGATTGTCCATACAGAATATTATAAATTTAGCGATATTAACAAAAATGCTTGCCGATTTTGCTGATTTTATGGAGTTTTCTAAACGCTCCATGAAGGAAATCAAGGTGGTTCGGCCTTTTTGGAGTTATAGGACAAAAAGTGTGTGTAAAAAGTGCTGTAAACCTAGATAGATACTGGGTTTATAGCACTTTTATCTTTTTTTGACAAAGATAAAGGGTGGACAAAAAGTGTGTGTAAAAACATGCGTG
>ENA-OQIW01000014-OQIW01000014.1-human-gut-metagenome-genome-assembly--contig:-NODE-14-length-47966-cov-2.164447_pt1 | contig 47966 bp, 56 predicted proteins | sample MGYA00242586_ERZ504751 | MGnify/ENA primary metagenome ERZ504751 (study PRJEB26092, sample SAMD00036349) | human gut metagenome | host: Homo sapiens | study: EMG produced TPA metagenomics assembly of...
TTCTTTCGAAAGAATCTTTTTTTGGACTATGTATCCAAGAACTTTGCGGTACTCGATTATAAATTTGCCTTGTGTTGCGATTAATTTTGATGTGTCTGCTGCAACGCCTGAACCTCAACCATACGTTTCTCTGCGACCTTGATAGAATCAGAAAGCGCATCGAACCGGGCAGACAGATTTTCAATATGAGCAGTCAGATCGTCGTAGTTGCCCAAGCCTTTTTCTTTCAGTAGGATTACCGTTCGGGCAGCTTCTTTTCGGTTGAACTTCTTCGCCCACTTTTCATAACCGACCGTCTTGCCCTCGGCCATCTTTGCCTGAATATCAATCAGCATCTGGAACTGCTTCGGGGCAGGAGCTTGGCAGAGCCGCCTTTTGATTTGTGCAGGTTCTTGCCGGAGATAACCGCTTGAATTTCCTCTTTGCTATATCCTTCGCCCAGGGAACGCAGCCGAATGAAACGCTTCTGATTCTCGCCCTTGAACGCAGGCTGCTTTCCATCCTTGAACTCAAATCCCATGTCAGCCAGAGCCTGAACAAAGCCATCAAAGCTCTTTGGTTTCTGCTTCAGCACCGCATCAATCGCATCACATAATTCGTCACGCTGGGTACGCTTCTTGGGATAAACAGTTCTTTTCTGGCGCTCCCGATACGGCTTCGGTGTAATAATGGACAGCCCGTGTTCCAGGCAAACCATATCACTGAGTCTTTGCACCGCCAGACCGGAAAGAAAGAAGTTTTTGAATTTCCGTGTGGCATCCAGCGAGGTCGAATTATAAATGATATGATTGTGAATGTGGGATTTGTCGATGTGGGTCGCAACGATGAAAGCGTGTTTTCCCTTTGTCCATCGCATCGCTGTTTCATAGCCGACTTGGTTCGCTTCTTCCGGGGTGATTTCTCCCGGCTTAAAGGACTGGCGTATCTGGTATGCGATGATATTGTTCTTCTGCTGTCTGCCGGTAATATGCTGATACTGCCGTTTGGAAAGCAGAAATTCCTCATCTGCTGTCTTTGGATCACACTCATAGGAACTGATAAATTCGCCATCATTGGTTTTTGCGGCATTTTGTGAGTAGTCGGTTCTGTCTGCCAAACATTGAGCGACCGTCTTTCCCTTATTCACATGGAGTGCAATCAATCTTGTCGCTGCCATTCCCATCACTTCCTTCCCAAAAAGAAAAAGCCACCGGTCGGTGACTTTTCTCTGATATTATCTTATGACCTGATAAATGCTCCCAGACTTTCTCCAATATTCTCGACTTTCATAACAGCCCAGACGAGCAAGAACACCGCTGCTATTGTCGCAATTCCAAGAACCACAAGAATAAGCAGGGACTGCCACAAAGCCTTTACAATGCAGTAAATCGCAGATCCGCCAATGACCAAGAGCAATAAACCAATTACATAGGACACAACATTTGTAAGCAGATTTCCAAGAATGCAAATCACTTTTACAACGAACAGCACCGGCAGTGCCAATATCTTCAATACCAGCTTCATAGGCTCAACCCCTTTCTTTTAATTATATTGTACAAGGGTATCTGCCATAACGCAATGATGTCAACCCTTATGTAAAAGCCGCAGCCGAAACTGCGACTTCCCAACAAGTTGTCGGATTACTGGATTGAGGACAGGCGAACAAGAACTTCTCTCATGTCCGTCCAGATCTCCTCCAGCCGTTTTTGCAAATCCTCAATGTCAGCACGATAGATGCTGCCTGTTTCGTTCGCTCGCTTTGCGTACTGGTTCAGGTTGTTGGAGCAGATTCGCAGGAGCGAAACCAGGCTTTCACATCCTGCAAATCCAGTCTGATACAGTAACCATCCAGAGCCATTTTCCGCAGATAGGCTCCCATGCTGCGGATGCCAAGCTCGTCCATCTTCTCATGGATTCGCTCGACCTCCTCCTTGGATGCAAGGAAATGAACATCCTGATCTCGCTTTGCCATTACAACACCTCCTCACGGGTTTCAGAGTATTTTGCAGGCGGGATATGCTCCGCTTTGGATTTCAGATCAGCCAACACAGAAGGACGCTCTGACTCGCTTCTTTCGTCACGATTTTCCACAGAGTCCTCCATATTCAGGGCTGCATCCAGTTCTGCCAGTCGCTGACTTTTGGCTGTCAGCTCTGCTTCCTGCGGGAACGGTTTTCCAACCTCCGCCTTGGCTGCTTCCTGCTGATTGTAGAGATTATTCAACTGCTCATTGGCTCGTTCTAAGCGCTCAAGGATGCCTGCAAGGGCATTGTCCAGTCGGGTGATATTTCCTCGTGCGTCCGTTCCAAGGGCTACTCTGTGGCTCACAGCGCCCTTCAGGGTCACATCGAACTCGTTCCGGAAACTGTCAAACGAAAGCTCCATCTGAAAGCCACGGTAACTGCCAAGAGGAACCGGATCGGCACTTTTCGTGTCCTTACAAGCCGCAAGGAGGATTTCACCGGCATCTGCCTTTTCGGTGTAGGCTTTGCCCATGATTTCCATGCCGCAAAAGCCATCGGCAATCTGCGGGTGTGCTTCCACGGTTTTAATATCAGCTTCAAAGCCATGAATATAGCCTGTCTGCTTTTCAATCTCAGCCGGGAAGTATTTCAGAAGCTTATCTTCCATACGGTACTGCTGGCTCTGGTGGTCAGCTTTCAGCACCTTCAGCCTTGCCACATCAATGTCCAAGTCCATCTTTTCCTTGATAAGCGGATTGCCGGCACACAGCGCCTTGATCTCCGCATAGGACAGCGCCTGCTCATCCACATCGTCACAGGAGCGAACCGGTGATTTGGAGGTCATAATCTGAGAAATAAACTTCTGCTTGTTTTCCAAGGTCTGATACAGGTAGGCATCGAAGGTTCCCTCGGTCACATACTGATACACCTGAACCTCTTTGTTCCGGTTGCCCTGACGGATGATACGACCGTTTCTCTGGGTCATATCAGACGGACGCCAACCCACATCCAAGTGGTGAACTGCCACCAATTTGTCCTGGACGTTGGTTCCTGCACCCATCTTTTGCGTACTGCCAAGAAGCACTCGCACCTGCCCGGTACGAACCTTGGCAAAGAGGTCTTTTTTCTTTGCCTCGGTATCTGCATCATGGATAAAGGCAACTTCTTCCGCAGGCACACCGTTTGCAATCAGCTTGGTTTTGACATCATCATAGACATTGAAGGTTCCATCATTTTTCGGTGTGCTAAGGTCGCAGAACACCAACTGGGTCAATTTGTCAGCCTGACCGTCCTGCCAGATACGCAGGATATTTCCCACGCAGGCATTGAGCTTGCTGTCAGGGTCATCGGGTAACAGGGTGTTCATTAGCCGCTGATCCAGTCCCAATTTTCGTCCGTCGCTGGTAATCTTGAGCATATTATCGACGGACGGGTCTACAATACCGGCATGAACATCTGCTGCTCTCTCTGAAAGGGAAGCCACCATATCCTTCTGGTACTCAGAGGGCTGAACCACAACCGTTTCAAACTTTGCTTCGGGAACAGGGAGATGCAACTGGTCAGAGGTCTTGATGTCGGCAACCTCCTTGAACATATTCATCAGTTCAGGCAGGTTGAAGAACTTCGCAAATCGGGTTCTGGCACGATAGCCGGTTCCCTCCGGTGCAAGCTCAATCGCAGTTGTTGTTTCTCCGAAGGTCGATGCCCAGGAATCAAAATGGGTCAGGTTCTTTTGCTGGAGCGTACTGTACTGGAGATAGCGCATGACCGTATAAAGCTCGGTCATCGAGTTACTTACTGGAGTACCGGTTGCAAAGATCACACCACGCCCGCCGGTCAGCTCATCCATATAGCGGCACTTCATAAACATATCCGAAGATTTCTGGGCTTCGGAGGTGGACAGACCTGCCACATTTCGCATTTTTGTGTAGAGGAACAAATTCTTGAACGCATGGCTTTCGTCCACAAACAGCCGGTCTACACCCAACTGCTCAAAGGTAATGACATCATCTTTCTTGTCAGCGGCAAGGAGCTTGTCCAGTCTGGCTTCCAATGATTTTCGTGTTTTCTCCATCTGCTTGATCGTGAAGTTTTCGCCACGCTGCCATTTCAGCTCCGCAATCGCACCCTCGATCTCATCAATCTGCTCCCGCAGCTGCCGTTCCTGTCGTTCGGCAGAAAGCGGGATTTTTTCAAACTGGCTGTGACCGATGATGACTGCATCATAGTCACCCGTTGCGATACGAGCGCAGAACTTCTTACGGTTTGCTGTTTCAAAATCCTTCTTGGTGGCAACAAGGAGCTTGGCACTCGGATAGAGGTGCAGGAACTCGTTTGCCCACTGTAAGGTCAAGTGATTCGGCACAACGAACAGGGATTTCTGGCTCAATCCAAGCCGTTTACTCTCCATAGCCGATGCAGCCATCTCGAAGGTCTTGCCCGCACCAACTTCGTGTGCAAGCAGCGTATTTCCACCATATAGCACATGAGCGATAGCATTTCTCTGGTGTTCACGGAGGGTAATATCCGGTTCATGCCGCCGAAACGGATATGAGAGCCATCATACTCACGAGGTCTGGTGGAGTTAAAAAGTTCGTTGTACTTGGTGGAAAGGGTTTCTCGTCTGTGCGGATCTCTCCAAATCCAATCTCGGAACGCATCCTTGATTGCCTGCTGTTTCTGCTGTGCAGGGTAGTTTCTTTTTTATTGAGGACACGCTTCTGCTTACCATCTGCATCTTCAATCGTATCATAGATACGAATATCCTTCAGATTCAGCGTTTCCTCCAGAATCCGATATGCGTTGCTCGCTCTGTACCGTAGGTGACATACGCCGCCACATCGTTGTAGTTGGGAGAACTCTTACCGTTGATGCGCCACTCTGCGGTCAGCTCGGAGAACTTGACCTCAATGGAACGGCGCAAGTAATACGGCGTTTCAAAGGTTTCCTCCATGAACTGCTGAATATAATCGGCATCAATCCATGTTGCACCCAAACGCACATCAATCTCGGACGCATCCAAGTCCTTCGGCTGTGCTTTCTGCAAGGCTTCCACATTGATGTGGAAGGAAGAATCCCTGTCTGCCGCCATCTGTGCGACACGCAGCTTGCTTCTTACATCACCGGAAAGGTAATCATCGGCAGTCTGCCATCCAACTTCCACAGCATCGGGAGCCATCGGGTCTTTGAAGATCACCCTCGAAGCTCTGCCTGAATCGCATCGTATTCTCCAGGTGTTCCAAGCAGCTGTGCCATAAACGGCAAATCCACCTTGCCACGCTCACCGATAGAGATTGCCAGAGCTTCGGACGGCGTATCCACGCTCGTCACTCTGCGTTCCGGCTTGATGGTTCGCTTGGTGAACATATCCGCCTTGCTTTTCAGATTGCCGTCCTCATCCACATTTTCCAGAGAACACAGGAGATAGTAGGAGGAATCGTCAGCAAATGCCTGACCATTGGCTCGATTATTGATAAGCCCGTTCTTTGCGGCAAACGCATCGTAGGCATCATTCAGTTCTGCCTGTTTCTGAGTAATCATTTCATCCGGGTAATCCTCAAGCTGATATTCGATCAGCTCGTTGACGATACCACGAAGTTCCACCATGCCCATCACACGGTCTTTTGCTTTCTCATTCAGGTCTACACGGCGCATCAGGGAGTTTTCACGGAAGTACACATTGCCATCCACACGGTATAAGAGAAATTCTTTACATCCGGGGTTGCAGGAATGGTTTCGATTTCCTTACCCTTGTCAGCTTCGGGAAGCTCCACAGCCTGATAGGTTCCTTGGATGTGGGAAACTGCTTCTTTCAGAAGTTCGGACAGTTCCATGCCCTCAATGGGACGCACTGTAATGTCCATGCCGTAGGCGGTACTTTCTTCCACCGTATCGCCCAGAACCATTTCAGGATGAGCGACAAAGTAGCTGTTCATGGTGTGTCCTTCTTCGGTGCGGTCAAGGTTTACCCATTCCGGTACAATGTCAATCGGATGGTCACGCTTTTGCAGGAACAGGATGTCGGACACGACTTCCGTGCCTGCGTTTTTCTTAAAGGCATCGTTTGGCAGACGGATTGCACCAAGCAGTTCCGCCCTCTGCGCCATATATCGCCTTGCGTCAGAGTTCTTGGAATCCATGGTGTAACGGCTTGTCACAAAAGCGACCACACCACCGGGACGAACCTGATCCAAAGCCTTGGCAAAGAAATAGTTGTGAATGGAGAATCCCAGCTTGTCATACGGCTTGTCGGACACTTTGTAGTTGCCGAAAGGGACATTACCCACAGCCAGATCGTAAAAGTCTCGGCGGTCTGTCGTTTCAAAACCGGCTACTTTGATTTCTGCGTTGGGATAGAGCTTCTGAGCAATTCTGCCGGTGATGGAATCCAGTTCCACACCATACAAACGGCTGCTCTGCATTTCAGGAGGGAGCATACCAAAGAAGTTGCCGATACCCATAGCAGGCTCCAGAATATTTCCTGTTTCAAAGCCCATCTGTCCGACCGCATCGTAGATGGAGCGAATGACCGTAGGGCTGGTGTAATGTGCGTTCAGGGTGGAAGCTCTTGCCGCAGCATATTCATCTTCGGAAAGCAGGTTTTTCAGTGTCTGATACTCCTTCGCCCAATTTCCCTTGTCCGGGTCAAAGGCATCTGCCAGACCGCCCCAACCGACATAATTCGACAAAATCTCCTGTTCTTCGGTAGTGGCGTTCCTGTTCTCGCTTTCCAGTTTGAACAGAGTTTCAATGGCTGCGATGTTTCTTGCGAATTTCTGCTTCGGTCCACCTTCACCGATGTTGTCATCCGTGATGTGGAAGTTCACCGCAGGAACAGGTGGGATTTCTCTGGTGGTGATGGACTGCTCAAGCTGAGCGATAATGTCCATGACTTCGGCATTCTGCCATCCGTCCACCTGGGCATAATCCTGAATGATGGTGTCCTTTCCATCTACGCACTGTACGAAGTCCAGACTACCCGGCAGATCTCTGGTATTCATTGCACCCAGGGCTTTTCTCTGCGTGTCAGGAAGTGCATAGTAGGCTCGCAGGGCATCATCAAAGGAACTGTATTCCTTGATGTCCAGCGCACCCCGCTTCTGAATGTCCTCGGCAACATAAAAATGATCGATGAAGTGTTCCGGTTCCTGCTGTTCGGGTTCCGCACTGGCTCTGACCTGTGCGTGTGCCTTTTCGTCAGGGTAGTCCCCATAGATACGGATGCACTTATGCTCCTGCTGATCGTAAACGGCAGCACCATCGTACTTGAATCCGTCATCCTCCATGGTTCCGTCCACATAGCCCTGGGCAGCTTTTTCCGCTTCTTCCAGAGTGTAGTAGTCCAGTTTATCATCGAAGCCGTTTTCAAAGTGATGGTAGGCGGCAACCAGATAGCGGGGAGCCATGCGCTCCTCGTAGCTGTTAATCATCTCAGGTGTCAGCCATTCTGGTTTGTCGGGAATCATTTCATACAGCTCACGCATCTTGGCAATCTGTGCATGGCGGTTGCCTGCCCACAGATGCTTTTCGCTGTGCTGTCCTGCACCAAGGAAGTATTCGCAGTCCATACGCAGACGGTCTAACAGCTGATACTCAGGGGTGTAGTCCCTCGGTTCGGTTTTGCCCAGAAAATCCTCTGTAACGGGCTTTTCTTCGGTTTGGGCATCAACCCTTACCGCATGGTTTCTTTCGTCCTGAGAGAGCATACGCTCGAAATTCTCACGATTCTCGGCACGGAAGATGGGATAAGCAAGCGTAGGGTCACGCAGCTGAACTTCTCTGTCCGTGATCTGCTCCACACGGAAAGCTGTATCGTCCAGATATACCGTGTCACCGACCTGATAATTCCATTTCGGTTCCTCGGAAGCAGATGCTTCCACAACTTCGGCAGGCTCTGCCACAGGCGCTTCTGGCTGAACCGACTCCATCGCAGCTACGGACTGACGAACTTCCTCCAAATAGTCATTGGCAAGCCATTCGTCCGTGAAGTATTCCGTAACGCCTTCCGGGTCTACATAGTAGTCATCGGTCTGATTATCCCAGATCGCATACTCGCCATCCTCGGTATCAATCACTGCGAAACGGTCATAAACATCTTCCAACGGATCAGTTTTAGCTTCTTCGATAGCCTGTCGTTCCGCTTCTTCCTCCGGGCTGAGGTAGCGTCCCTTTCGTATCAGACCGTCGATTCTCTGCACCACCTGCGCCCAGGACATCTGCAATTTATCGCAACCGCTCTTGGTGTAAGCAACACCCTTGGCATCGTGATCCTGACCGCTGTGCGTTGCACCAGAGCAGGCATGGGAATGACCACCGGTTCCGTATTCATGCTTCAGGAAGTCCATCTTTTCCTTGGCAGAATGATTCTCCTGCCAGTAGTTATAAATACGGGCTTTACCACCGGAAAAGCCGCTTCCACGGGTCAAGTCTGCATTGACTTCATCATCCGTAATGAACTGGCGGACAAGGGGCATCTGCATCATATCGGTCTGATACTCACGCAAAGGCATATTCAACTCATACAGCTGTTTCTGAATGAGATTCAGCTTGTGATAGTGAAAACGAAGCAGATCGGGATTTTCCGCAAGGGTTTTTCTAAATTCCGAATACTGCTGTACCAAGGTTGCGTGGAAACGAGGGTCATCCAACTTTTCAGCCAAGTCTGCGGTTTCGTCAGGGAAACCACGAAACGGTTCCTGATGAAGAATTGCCAGATAGTTGCTGGAACGGGCTTCTTCACTCAAATCGTGATAAAGATGCCACAGGGATTCTGCCAACTTCTGACGCTCATATCCGGATGCTTCTACCAGTTCCACATTAGTTGCGAACCGACCATTTTCAAGCAGTTCTCCAATGCGCTCGGCAACCGTTTCCCAAGAAACGATCTGCGCTCTGGGGCTGTCAATGGCAGAGGAACCTTTGGCAAGGTGGATACCGTCCTCGGCATACCACGCACAGATATTCCCGCTATCTTCTTTCAGACCATAGCCGCCGTGATAGACCTGCTTTAAGGTCTGAACGATTTCTTCCAACGGCTTCTGCTTCATATATTCCAGCGCTACGACTTTTCGGGCTTCATCGGTATTGCTACCAAGCAGAAGGAAGTGGTCGATTTCTTCCTGGGCAAAAGAAAAAGCAGAGGGCGTAAAGCTCTCTGCTCGGTCGATAAAACTGATTTGTTCATTTTCGGAGAGGAAAAGGTTCAGACTCAGCTGTTGATAAGCTCCGTCATCACGACTTCCTCCGCCTGTGCTTTCAGGCTGTTCATGTGCTGCACCCACGCCATCTGCTGCGTTTCCTTGTCCGGTGCGGGGCTGTCCTTCAGGTACTGCTCCATCAGAAACTCCACTCTGGCTTTCGCTGTTTCCTCGATCTCCCACAGGTGCGGGAACAGGCTCTCCGTCAGAATCATGTCGTTCAGGAGCATCGGATTGTTCTGTTCCAAAAATGCTCGACGCATCCTGCCGTACTTGCCCAGAGGTTTCTCTCCCTCGTTCTCCAACTGAAGGTTCGGAATCTGATAATCTCCGGCCTGTCTGTAAGTCATCTCGCTCATAATCTGTACTCCTTTCGGTAGCTTTAATCTGCTCATGTTCTCCAATCGCTTTTTCGATTTCCTGAAACATCCTTGTGCTGATGGCATTCACCGCAGTACCAAGGGCATTTACCGTCTGTCTGGTGTTAAAATCAAACACCTTCTGGAAATCCTCATGCTCGAAGTAGTTGTCGGGACTTTCCACGAACCGGCAATACATCGTATAGGATACGCTGTTTGCCACCGCATTTTTGAAAGCTACTTCGATGTTGAGTTCATCATACTCCTCAAGGAAGCTGTTGGCAACGATGTCGAGGAACTGCTTTTTGTAATCGTCCCAATACTCAGCCGCCAGTGCGGATGCAATATCTTCAAGCTGTGCTTCCAGTACCCCGTCAGCGGCAACACCGAAGGTACGCTCCATCGCTTCCATGACATAGGAGCGGTTTTCAGGCGTCACCTCCCACGGTTTCAGTTCCGGGGAAGAACGGCGAACGCCGGTATCCGCCACATCAAACACATAGCGCAGATACGGTTTATCCCTGTTCATCACAAACAGAGCAATGCCGGTAGAGCCACGCTTTACATATCTGCGGTAATTTTCAGCGTTCCAGTCCTCATAGGGCTTGCAAAAGGTCGCATTGGGGCGCTGAGCATAAATCATCACCTGTTCCGGATAGGTGAACTCATAGTTGCGGGACATCGTTCTCAAAAACGAAGTCCAGTTATCTGTGTTCGAGGTGATTTTCCCAATCGTTTCTTTTGCTAATCCGGAATAAAATCGCTCTTTTGCGTTCATTGTATCCCTCCAATCCTATCAATCCGGATAAAGGTTCAGCTTCTCAAAGGCGGCATCGTCCATGGCTGAAACTTTACGGAGAACCGAGTCTGCCAAAGCAAAAAGCTCTGACTCGTCCTCCGAAAGCTGTTCCTTCATCAGTGTCAGTGCTTCACACAGCCCTGACCTTGTGCCAGGGCTGTAAAGCATCATCATGTTCCGCTCATCCTGTGTGAAATCCATCATTCAATCTCCCTTTCCGGGTGGCTCTTGGGCGGCTTATGGGAAACATCCGGCACGGGCTTTTCCTTTAACTGCTCCAACACCGAAGGACGTTCCTCTAATCCGGACGCTTTTCCGTTATTGATGATACCGTCAATCATCCCATAATCATCTTCCATTGCCATCTCTGCGTTTTTCAGGTAGTTTTCGGACTTCATAAAGTTTTCCAGCTTCTGAAACCCAACAGAATCTACATAGTGAAAGGATACCTCACCGACTACCTTTAAGGCTACGATGTCGCTGACCGACATACTGTGACCACGGAAATCATCCGGGTGGTCAATATTGAACTTTACATACAAATCTTCCAGCTGCCGATTCACATCCTCGGACATAGAAATGGAGCCATGATAGACCACCTCGTAACGGTCAATCTCAGGCTCCATTTCTTTCTTCTGAAGGTAGCTGTAATTTGCAAACATGAGCGGGATATTATCGTCTACATCTTCCCGCAGCTGAAGAATCGCATAGGAATCCGTGGGGCTTTCCAGAAAAGCAACCATTCTGTCATCCGGGGTGGTATTTCCGTGAACATCATCCCATTTTTCGTTTTTCATATCCGTGTCCTCCTTATCGTTCAGGCTCTTTGCGTTTGGGAGAGGGACTGGCAGGCGCAGCTTTTTCTGCGGCCTGTGCCAGTTTTTCCATGACCGACTCACGCTTCGGAGAGTCGAGCTTATCCAGCTGACTTTTCAGCACTTTGGCAACCTCAACCGCAGTTTCCTCACGGGCTTCTTCAATGGCTGTATTCAGGAACTCACGATACGGAGCCGTATTACCAGCGGCAAGATCTGCTTGATTTCTTGGATATGCGCCTGCACATCATCGACCTGATCCATATATTCATAGGGGTCGAAGTTCTCTGCAAAACGGTCGAGCTTAAAAGCAAGCTCAGCGATAGGGTCATTGACCACCACCGCCTGTCTGCCGACTTCAAAAGCCTGCTCCATGACATCCTCATAGAACATTGCCCGCAGTTCCCGGCGCTCCAGCCCGAAGGATTCCAGAATATCCCGGCGGACTTCGAGCATGGACAGTTCAGGGTTATCAACCTGACCGCCATCAATCTCGTTGTAGTTTTCATCCAACAGGGTGTAGTCGTAACCATCTTCGCAGGTCTGCACCGCAAGGATTCTATCCTTTCCGACCTTCCATGCGGCTTCATCGCCCATAATCTCAGGCTCCGGCATATAGCTTGCGCCGTTGCGCTCCATAATTTCTGCAAACTGGCAGATATGAAACACATTGTATCCGATCTGCGTATGATACTCGTCAATGAAGGTGCAGGGCTTCACAACCATTTCATCCGGGTAGTGAATCTGCACACAGCTGCCATCGGGGATATGAAACAAATCCTTATAATGGCTGTCGATAAATCGGATTTCCTTACCATCCGGGTTGTACTCATTTGTCATTTGCGCTTTCCTCCATTTTCAAATTCCATACTGAACTTCGTTTTGCCATCATCTGATACCTCCATAAAGACGGTGGCATCAAAGGTGTTGCCCGTTCTTTCGGACTTGCAATTCTTGAGCTTTACCTTGCCGGAACCAAGCAATTTCTGCGCCGTGGCAGAAGTCATGCTCTTGCCGATGCTCGCAAAGTAGCGATTGTTTTTCCAGAGGGCAAATTTGCAAGCTCTGTTGGAACAGAAAAATGCCTTGGCTTTGTCCTCTACAGCACTGCCGCAGAGCGGGCATTTGCCGATAGAATTGGCTTCTTTCGACATCATAACCTCGGAATCACGGATTACTTCATAGTTCTGAATCAGACCGGCAATCACATCTTTGATCTCGTCCATAAAGTCCTCGCTGGCATATTCGCCTTTCTCAATGAGCAACAATTTTTCTTCCCAATCCGCCGTCATGGATGGGGACTGAATCTGTTCCGGCATGACTGTTACCAGAGCCGTACCCTTGTGGGTCGGAATCAGGTGTTTGGTTTTCTTATCACCCTTACGCTCCAGAAAACCGATGCGAACCAGCTTCTCAATGATACCGGCACGGGTCGCAGGCGTTCCCAAACCTTTGCGCTCCACCTCATCAGGCATTTCGTCCGCACCGGCAGTTTCCATAGCAGAAAGCAGAGTATCCTCGGTAAAGTGTTTAGGGGGAGATGTTTTCCCTTCCTTGATTTCCGTGCCGCTGACGGTCATTTCGTCACCAACGGAAACAGAAGGGAGTGTCTGCACGTTTTCGTCGGATTTTGTCGAATCATTTTTCTGAACCAGAGCTTTCCATCCATCCTGCACAACAGTTTTGCCTTTGGTGGAAAACACGGTACCGCCACAGTCCAGCTCAATAACTGTCTCTGCGTATCGGTGCGGATCGCCAACAGCTACGCACAACCGATTCGAGATCAGTTGCAAAATTGCAAGTTCACCCTTGGGAAGTTCGCTCAGATTGCATTTCTGCAATTCTCTGGTCGGAATGATGGCATGGTGATCTGTGACCTTTTTGTTATTCACAACCTGCTCTGCATGAACTGGTATGTTATCCACATCCTCCACGGGGAATGTGTGGAAAGCCAGCTTTACGAGGTCGGTCAGGCTATGTGCCATATCTTCCGTCAGAAACCTGCTGTCGGTACGGGGATAAGTGACCAGTTTCTTTTCATAGAGGTTCTGCGTGTAGTCCAAGGTCTGCTGTGCCGTGTAGCCAAGCACACGGTTGGCTTCTCTCTGTAAACTGGTCAGGTCATAGAGCGCAGGCGGCTTTTCTGTTTTCTCCTTACATTCAGCTTTCTGAACGATTGCCACCGAACAGCTTTGTTTGACAGCTTCGGCTGCTGCCTTGGTTTTGAAGCGTTCGCTTGCAGCCGTAAAACCATCCAATCCAATCTGAACTGTGTAGAACAGTTCAGGCTTGAATGCGGAAATGGCAGCTTCTCGCATAACAGCCATAGCAAGGGTAGGGGTCATAACACGACCAACATTCAGGGTCTGCCCGTAAAGGTCGAAAAAAGTCGAGTAGCGTTAATACCAACAATCCAGTCGGCTCGTTCTCGACACAGTGCTGCTTCATACAAAGCATCATATTCCGTTCCAGACCTGAGATTTTCAAAGCCCTCCTTGATTGCTACATCTTCCATCGAGGAAATCCAAAGCCGCTCAAACGGCTTTCTGCACCCGGCTTTGTGGTACACCAACCGAAAGATCAGCTCGCCCTCACGACCGGCATCTGTAGGATAGTTCTCGGAGGTGACTTTTCTGACGTTGTTATTCAATGGCATCCAATGGCCGATAAAGCGGTAGAAAATCTGGATTTTCTGGACGTATTCGCCATCGACCTTTTCCGCTTTGGATACCAGAATCTTGTCAATCAGCTGATGCAGAATCTTATAGTTCAGTTCGGTGATGCCAGCGTACTTGCTGACTTCATCAATAAAATCCTGAATCTTGTCCAGCTGATCGTGTTCAGCACGGCCTTCCCGCTCGTACTGCTCAATCTTCTCGGTCAGTTCAGCCTGTTCTTTGTCGTAGCGATCTGCAAGCATTTGAAAACGTTTCTCCGGGAGAAGTCCCTTTGATACGTCCTCATAAAGTTTTGCATACAGGTCTTCGATTTCTGCGATTCGTGCTTTACACTGCTTCAAATCCCGTTTGTGCTGCGCCCGGTCAGAGGACACCCGGAGGTGCATCTGATTTGCAATCTTCTTCACAAGGGCTTCCCGATTGCTCACAGCAGCCTTTGCGTGTGCCTGAATGTCTGCAAAGACAGCTTCATGCAGAACACGGGCTTCCAAATTGTGAGAGTCACAGGCTTTCGCACCATATTTCCGATAAGTGCTGCAACAATAAAAGGTCTGATCCAGAACACTGTTGCGTTTGCGCCTGTGCTCAACCTTGACTAACATCGTTCTGCCGCAGTCTGCACAGCGGATAATTCCCTTGAAAATATTGTCGTAGTCGGTCTTATCACACATAAAGCAGCCAGAACGGCTGTAAAGGATGCGCTGCACGTTCTCCCAACGGTCTTGTGGATGATTGCTTCATGTGTATTCGGAACGATGGCGCGTTCTTCAAACGGAATATAACGTCGCTTTTTGGATTTCATGGACACGGTGGGCTTGGCTTCGTAGATGATGTGTCCGGCGTAGACCGGGCTGTGCAGAACCTGACTGATATAGGCATTATCCCAATCATACATCTTTTCATCATCAATAAAGCGGCCAAACATCTCTTTCTTGTAGTAACACGGCTTCAGAACTTTTTCATCGTGGAGCCGCTTGGCGATGCGGTGAAGCCCCAGCCCTTCCTCTGCCATTGAATAGATGTACTCAACAACAGGGGCGGTGTTCGGGTCAATCACAAGGTGATTGTGGTCGGCAGGGTCTTTCTGGTAGCCAAACGGTGCGTTGCTGGAGATATACTTTCCGCTTTTCTTGCGTGTCCGAAGGGCACTCTTGATTTTTCGGGAAGTGTCTTTGGCGTACATTTCATTGATGATGTTTCTGAACGGAGCAATATCCATCTGGGATTGCTCGTTGGAATCATAACCATCGTTGATTGCAATATAGCGGACACCGTGCTCAGGAAAGAAGATTTCCATATACGTTCCGGTTTCGATGTGGTTGCGTCCAAGTCGGGACTGGTCTTCTTGTGTCAAGTAGGGACTAAAAAAATTTTGAGAATTTACAAGCCGTTCATAGGTGGACAACCACCCGTGAACGGCTTGAGTTTTCTCTATGCTCTTTTGCCGTTCTTTGTGCGACGCTTCTTATACGCTGCCGCAAATGCCTCCATCATCGGAGTGACCGGAAGCTCGTTGTCAGGCTTGGACAGATACTCGAACCGTATGCCGTTCTCTCTGAACTTTCGCTCAAACCTCATGAAAGAGGAAGCGTCCCGGCTGATCCGCGAGGTGTCACGGGTGAGAATCGTGCCAATTTCTTGACGCTTGGCTTCGTTCAGCAGGAAGTTCATGATGCCTTCCGTATGGACGCCGGAGATGCCGTCTGCCGCCACCGCAGCAGCAACTTCATAGCCCTTGTCCTTCGCATAGCGTTCCAGCTCTTCACGCTGATTTGCCGCTGCAAGCTGATCCGCACAGGCAACGCGGATATAAAGAAATACTTTCATTTGGCTTCTCCTTCTGATGTAGTGAGGAAGTCCTTGAACTTCCAGACGATTTCTATGTTGTCGAGATCGTAAATGTAGACCGCAGAAATGAATGCGTGGGTCAGCTCATAGGTCAGAGCTTTGCAGTCGGCGTACTGATCGCAGACAGCATCCAGCTTTTCATCCGAACAGGAGGTCTCGGAGTCAAGCTCCTTCATCCGTTCGTGACTGCGTTGGATTGCTTCATCGTTTTCCGCAATCTTCGCATCCGTTGCCGCCTTTTGCTGAATGTACGCTTCCTTCGTGATACTTCCGGCTGCGTACTTTTCGTAGAGCCTCAGCTTGGACGCTTGTGCTGCTCGTTCTGCTTTTGAAGAATCCGGATTTTCTCAGCACATTCCTTGATGGCAGATTTCCGTAGATCACCGACCTCTCGATTTTGGACTGATTCCTTCTGTGCCAAAGCAAGAAACTGAGTAAGGGTATGGAAGACAACCTTCTCAATATCCATTTCCGGAAAGCTCCTGCCAACCGGACAGTCTGTGTTTCCGTTGTTGACGGAGTGAATGCACTGGAAGTACCGAATGCCAGCCTTGTTCTTTCGGCGCGTCATAGCACGTTTACAGTTACCGCAGCGGACGAGTCCCTTGAGCGGATAGTCGTGCTGCTTGCGCGTGGGATTCCGTCCTCCGCCTCGGATGACCTTCTGAGCAAGCTCAAAGTCTTCCTTGCTGATAATAGCTTCATGTGTTCCTTCTACGATAATCGGTTCATTGACAACGCGCTTTTTTGAGCCGACACCGCAGGACTTCATTTTGCGGCTGACCAGTGTTCCGGTGTAAACAAGGTTCTTGAGGATGTTATAGACCATCACGGTTTCCCAACTGATTTTCTCGCTCATGTTACTGAACTTCTTCTTGTCGGGATGCTTACTCTTGAAGTATTGCCCCGGTGTTGGGATGCCGTCATCGTTCAGGCTGCGGGTGATCTGAGAGGTGTTGCTGCCTTCCAGAGCCTCACGGAAGATACGACGGATCACATCAGCCGCCTCCGGGTCTACTGCAAGTTTATTCCGAATGGTAGGATGCAGGACGTAGCCGTATGGAGCATAGCCGCCGACATACTTGCCCTGCTTCATCATCTGGATTTTTGCCGATGTGGTCTTTACGGAGAGGTCTTTGCTGTATGCCGCATAGATGATGCTGCGCATAACTACTTCCAGACCTCCCGTTGTGCCTTTGTAATCGTCGCTGTCATAGCCGTCATTGATAGAGATAAAGCGGACGCCCATGAACGGAAAGGTGCATTCCAGATAGTTTCCCGTTTCGATGTAGTCACGAGAAAAGCGGGAAAAGTCTTTGACGCAGATCAGATTGATCTCGCCGCGCTTGACCTTCTCCATCATCTGCGTGAACTGAGGACGGTGAAAGTTCGTGCCGGTATAACCGTCATCCGCAAACTCAGACCGCTGACAGCGAGACAGCTCCGGATGATTGTCGAGAAAGCGATTGATGAGCATACGCTGGTTGCCGATGCTGTCACTTTCCGCCTTGCTGCCATAGCCGGTATCTTCATCAGCCATTGAGAGGCGGATGTAGATGCCGATGTTGTATTCCTTGCTCATTTACATCGCCTCCTGAACTTCCTTGATACTCTGAACGGTTAGAGCGTAAATATCGCCGTATTTCATGACCAGCTCGATTGAGCCGTCATCATGGACTTTCACAAGCTCTACGGACTCGTCAACCAATTCCTGAGAGAGCTTTTCTGCACCGCTGACGGATTTCATCAGCGTGAGCCACTTGTTGTCCTCGGACATTGCTTCGGCAAACTTCAACTTGCGCTGAACTGCTTCATCCAACCGTCGGGAAAGGTCGGCATACTGCTCATCGTAGGCTTTCTTGGCAAAGGCGTATTCCTCTTCATCGAGAATGCCTTCCGAGAAGTCCTCATAGAGCCGGGTACGTTTCTTGGAGACGCCGCTGAGTTTCAGATTCAGGCTTGTGATGAGCGCATTCTGCTGATCGCGGATGCTGCGTTCGCCTTCGCTGTTTCTCAGCTTGGCAAGTAGCTTGTCGTAATTGAGAGCTGCCTTGACTTGAAGCTGGATCGCCGCAAGCACATCGGCTTCGAGCTTATCCTGCCGCGTATAGTGCGGCGTACAGAGGTTGCCGCGTTTGACGGATGAGCTGCACTCATAGAAGGCGTACCATGCGCCGTCCTTGCGCTTGTCAACGCGCTTGCGATGGAAATAGAGCTTCCTGCCGCAGTCTGCACAGACGATTTTGTCTTCAAAGAGATTGATCAGCGTAGCGCGGATTTCTTCCGTGCGCTCCATCTTCTCAATCCTTGTCCTTGCAGCGGCGTCCCGCATCTCTCGCACCTTCTGGAAGTCCTCACGGGAAATGATTGGCTCATGCGTATTGGGAAAGACGATCCATTCCTCGCGGTCGATATGCTGATTCTTGACGCCCTTGTAGATGGCGTTCAGCGTTCGTCCGAGAACGGTATCTCCGACGTAATGGGGATTATCCAGAATATTGGTAAGCGATGACTTGTTCCAAATCTTCTTTGCCGTAGCATTGCCTGTGCGGACGCCGACCTGATACTTCTGAAACTCCGGATTGGGCGCGTTCATTGCATCAAGCCGGTCTGCAATCGCAGGAAGGGACAATCCTTCAATTTTCCATTGGAAAATCTTCTGAACAATCGGCGCGGTTTCTTCATCGAAAACCATATTGCTGTGTTCTTCATCCCAGCGATAACCATACGGGAGATTTCGCTTCTTGAACTCTCCACTTTCCATCTGTGCTTTGAGCGCAGTAGAAACCTTGCGGGAGATGTCCTTCGAGTAGAGGGTGTTGATCATGTTTTGCAGAGGGATGATGAGCTTTCGCCGGAGCCGTCCGTATCAAAGTTGTCGTAGTTCTCTTTGATGGCGATAAACCGAAGCCCGATCTGCGGAAAGACCCGTTCCAGATAGGTTCCTGCCTCAATGTAATCTCGCCCGAACCGGCTGAGATCACGAACCACAAGGCACTTGATCCTGCCGGTGCGGATGTCGTTCATCAGCCGGTTGAACTCCGGTCTATCAAAAACCGTTCCTGTTCGTCCGTTGTCCACATAGGTATCTATCAGATTCAGGTAGGGACGCTCTGCAATGTAGGACTTGCAAATCTCAATCTGATTTGCGATGACATCCACCTTTTCGGACTTGCCGCTGTTTTCAACGGAAAGACGGGCATAGATGGCTGTTGAGAAGACCTCGGAAGAAACAGATTCAACAACCGGCTCTTCGACTGCAATTTGTTTTCTGCTTTTTCTTGCCATTTGCTCATCCCTCCTTTATACGGCAATATCCAGTTCGTCGGCATAGCGAGAATGTATTCAAGCGTCTGCTGGTATTCATCTTTGTACTTGAAGACAATTTCGATTGCATGGTTTTCGTGAATCAGAATGCGGTCAACCAACGACATCAGCACACGGCGTTCAGCTCTTCGACGTTTTCATACTGCTTGAAAAGCGTCACCCAGTTTCGTTCAGTCGTACCGGTTGTCACCGTCTGCTTCATTTCTTTTTTAACCCGCAGAAGCGCGTCTTGCTTGCCCTCAATGATTTTGGTGTAACTGTTGCGGAACTCAAAATATTCCGACTTATCAATGACGCCGCCGATGAAGTTCTCGTAAAGCCCCAGCTTGAGCTTTTGGTACCGCTCAATCTCTTCCTCGATTTTGGCGATCTGAGCTTCGTAATTGAAAGCCTTACGGCTCTGAGACGGAAGCCGTTCTATCATCGCAAGCGCGTGTTCCAGATTGATGACAAGCTCGATCTGGTCATGAATGGCACGGAAGACCTTCTCTTCAACCTCTTTTGCGGCGATGCTGTGCGGGCTGCACGTCCGGCTGTGCTTATTGGTGGAGCAGACGTAGTAGATATACTTTTTCGTCTTCGACGGAACGGTCTTGCGGATCATTGGCTGCTGACAGTCTCCGCAGAACAGGAAGCCGGAAAACAGATGCGCTTCGTCCTGATCGGGCGAACAGCGCATATCCCGCTGCATCATGACCTTGACTGCCATGAAGTCCTCGTAAGACACAAGAGCTTCATGCGCATTTTCTACCTTGACCCACTCGGATTCATCCTTGCTTTTCACAACGCGGACTTTGTAGTTGGGAGTGCCGCGCTTGCCTTGCGCCAGAACGCCGATATAAACCTCGTTGGTGAGAATACGCTGGACGGCTTTGTATGTCCATTTTGCGGTATCGCCGGTTTTGAAGACGGTATCAAACTTCACACCGGCGGAATGCTTGTATTCCATTGGGGACAGGACGCCCATCTGGTTCAGACGCTTTGCAATGCGCCCAATGGAGAAGCCGTCCTTGTACATGGAAAAGATCATCTGCACATATTCGCTGACCGCTTCATCCACGATGAGCTGGTTTTTGTTCTCCGGCGATTTCATGTAGCCGTAAGGGGCGAACGAGCCGACGAACTCACCGCTCTTCTGCTTGACTTCCAGACTGCTTCGGATTTTCATGGAGATGTCCTTGCAGTAAGAATCGTTAATCAGGTTTTTGAACGGGATAACAAAGGAGTCGGACTGCGGATCACCGGTCAGACTGTCATACGCATCATTGATTGCGATGAAGCGAATGCCGAGCTGCGGGAAAATCTTCTCAATGTAGCGTCCGCCGTCGATGTAGTTTCTTGAGAAGCGGCTGAGATCCTTGACTACAATGCAGTCAAGCGCACCCTTGCGGATTGCCTCTTCCAGCTTTTTGAACTGAGGACGATTGAAGGAAACGCCGCTGTAACCGTCATCCACAAACGGCTCACAGACAAGCTCTAAATCCTCGTGCCTTGCGATATAGTCCTCGCAGATGGCTCTCTGGCTGGCAATGGAGTTGCTTTCTACTTTGTCTCCATCCTCACGGGACAGACGGCAGTAGATCGCCGTGCGGTAAACCTTATCTGGCATAAAAATAACCTCCGTTTTTCTGCTTGGTGTGGTACATCAAATCAGAAAGACGAAGGCTTGCTTCAACTCTTATGAAGAGGAACACGAAAACGCCACATGACCATCAGGGCAAGCGGCTTAATCCGTATTCTTCTTTTTTTGACCGATTAAATTATACCACAGGCTCAATCGCTTGTCCATAGAACCGGGCGAAAAGATTCAGACTGTTCATAAATCAAAGACCTCTCAGATAGTGTTCCAGACAATCTTCCATTGTCGTGTCTGTCTCGGCGAAGCTGATCTTCACCACTGTCTTTCCGTCCAGATAACAATAAGGATTTCTGATCTGCTTGATGAACTCCCTCAGCCTGTCCTCTCGCGGTGCCGCAGGATCAAGCCGGATGCTGCTTCTCTGAACGAGTGTGCTTCGGTCAACCGTTTTCGGGCTGACATTTTTCATTGTTTCAATGCCCATCATATTTTAAGCACCTCCTGTTTCGTGAAAATATTCAGGACAAAAGGATATGGCAGAGCATCTTGTGAAGATACCCTGCCACATAGTTTTCATCCTGAAACTATATAGTAAGTTTCTTTTGGGTTTGTTTCATTGTCCGACATATTTGCAGCTCGCGCCCCTGCCAGAAGAACTTTGCAGTTCCGGGAATGCTGCGGACTACCAACGGTTAATCGGTATCATGGGACTCTCACCCCTCCGAGGATCGCTCCGAGCCGCCCCTTCAAAGAAAAGACGGAAGTATCATTATACCCGGCATCTGCATCGTCGCAAGCAGCCACACCACACGGCTGTTATAGCTCTCCGGAGGTCGCTCACTCCCTTTTGGGAGGTCTTGGCGTCGGAAGCTGTGTTGCTTCGCAGAAGCGGAAAGATCCGCAGCACTGAACTATTCAGTTTTCAAGGAACAGCGAAGTGGTCTGATTGACCCTTTCACTTTACAACGGACATCTTTTTGCCGTTTGTTGAGTACCGCTCAAAAAATTTTTTGAAATTTTTTCTGCACCGCTGCTTTGAGGTCAAATGCAGCTCTGATGCCGATGCCTTTCTTCCGGGCAAACTCTCGAAGAGTCAGCTTCACGGGTCATCGCAAGATACAATTCGCGCTGCTTCTCGGTCAGAATGGAAAGAAGCTCCTTCTCTTGAGGGCGGTGATCAGTTCCTCCATGCAGTCGCGGGAGTCTGCCAGCCATGCAGCGGACTTCACATCGTCCTCCGGCATAGCGTCGAGGGACATGTACAGAATCAAAACGACTTTTCTGCACTGTCCTCATCCTCGGAGGTGCTGTCAGAGCCATACGAGCGTCTGATTCCGTTTTTCCTCTGCGCGGAGGATTCTCATAACCTTGCGGTCAACCTCGGAAACTTCGCCGGTTCGTTTCACACGCACCATGCACTTACCATCCTCCGTAGTCCATAGGTCGTAGTCGAACTCGATAGGGGTCTTGGGTGTTTTCATTGTTCATCCTTTCCGCTGCGCGGGAGCAGCGGGAAGGGTGAAGACAGAAAAAGAGCCGCATGACGGTGAGGTTTGAATCCCATGCCGATAAAACAGAGTAATTAAACTCTGTCTCATGCGGCATTAGGATGACTTCACCTATCAGGCGGCTCCACAGCTCAGCTATGACATATATTTTATTTTAGAACAGAGGCTTGTCCTCTGGTTCTTACTCGGTACTTACTTGGTACGCGGGCGCAGTCTTCTCATGTTCAGCACATCAAAGACGGTGATCCGCCCGCATTTCTTGCACTTGGATTCTACATGACCTCTCGTGTCTCGTAGACAGCAATGGCATTATGCTGACAATAGGGACATTTCAGGTATCGGGGCTTCTGCTGGGAAATGGCAACTCTTGCCCTGTGGATTTTTTCGATCAGCTCCGGCGTCGGTTCCTGAACCCGAATGGATGCTCTCTTCATTACCACACCTCCAATGGGTCAACATACTCACTGAATGGACGATCTACCATGTAGCCGAGCTGACGAAGGCGGATAGACGCTGTTGTCTTGGAGACACCGAACAACCGGCAGAAAAGGCGCAGCGTTAAGTGATCACCATACGAATACCTCCCCTCGTAATTGATCAGCGGCGTTTCTGCAAACCGACGCATTGCCAGGTCAACCTCTTTTTGAGGAAGCAGGATCGCCGCGCCCAAGACATTTGCTTGCCACTCGTTCCAGTCCTCGCGGGTTTTCAGCTCTCGCGGCGTATAGGCTGTCCGTGCGGAATATTTCATTTCGCAGGACGCCTTTACCTCTTCCGATTCCAGTTGGAAGAGAATCTGATGGGCGCACTCGTGGGCAAGGGTAAATCTGCGCTTGGCGCAGAGCCGCTGCACGTTGCCGGATCGAATGAAGCTCTCGTCCAAGATGACCTGATTACGCTTCAAAGCCAGTGTGCGCGTAATACCAAGTTCCGTGATCTTGTACTCAGTGTCGGCATAGGCAGTGACACCGCAGATGCTTCCGTCCGGCGAGAGACGGGCGAATGATACGCGAAGACCGAGATAGTTCTTTGCAAACTGATCAATGGGTGTTGGCAAAGCTGATCGGTCGGGCTTGTCCGCCTCATCCCCGAAAAAGAACCGGTTGAAGTCCTTCGTTGTTGAGGCTGCAATTTCTTCAAGTTGGCGCTGGGATAAAATCATGAGCAGTTGTCCTCCTTTGCTTCGACGAACCACTTGTCTCCTTCGTGGAAAAGAAATGACTCCTTTCCGCGAATCTGAACTGTGTAACGGATGCCTCCGCCCCCAACCTTTTTGGATGTGGCGCGGCATTTGTAAAGAATCTGGTCGATTTGAAAGATTACACCGTTGTCCCACCAGATAAGGCGAGGGAGGATTGCCCCTTCCTTGTCCACATCCAGCGTAACCGGGACGTATGCTTTTCTGTACTGTGTAGCCATTTTCGTTTTTCTCACTCCTGTTCCCTCATACCGGTGTATGCCGGTACGGATGATCTTCGGCAGCATAAATGCCTGTCCATTTGAACTGCTCAAAAGATGTAACTTTTTCGTGTACAACTACTCATGCCCCTTGACAGGATGAGCAATTCAGGATATACTATGAGTAGTTGGATTGCTCAGTCATTATTATACGCACTTCAAGTGCCTTTGTCAATAGACTTGCGCAATTTGATGTCGCAAACTTTTTGTGAACAGGAGTGATTACCAAAATGACGTTTGGAGAGAAATTCAAGGCTGAACGGGAGAAGCGGAAGCTGACCCAGCAGGAAGTAGCCGACGCACTGGGGATCAACAGACGTATGATTACCCGGTACGAGAACGGTATTTCCTTCCCCCGCACCAAGGACGCATACAGAAAAATCGCGGAATACTTCAAGGTGGATGTGAACTATCTGCTGACCGAGGACGAAGAGTTTGTGGTTCAGGCATCCGAGCAGTACGGCTCTCGTGGCATGAAACAGGCAAAGGACCTGATTGAAGGGATGTCCGGCTTGTTTGCGGGCGGTACGCTGTCCGAGCAGGATAAGGATGCGGTGATGAAGGCGTTGCAGGATATATATTGGGAATCCAAAGCCCGGAATGTTGAGAAATACACGCCGAAGAAATACAAGAAGACCGAGACGGACGCAGAGGAATAACTGTCTGCATCTCGGCTTCCCGACGGATTTACTTTGACTGTCTTCAACATGAAAGGGGTGAAGTTCCCGTGATAATTCGCTCCGAGGAAATATACAAAAAGGCGAACAGCATTGTCAAAAGCTGCGGAACAAGAGATACCTTGAAGATTGCCCGTGAGCTGGGCATTCATCTCCATTTCCTTGACAATCTGAACGATCTGCTCGGAATGTACACCTACCGCCATAAAGAGCGGCATATTCTTCTGAACTCCAATATGGAGTATCTGATCATGCAAATGGTCTGCGGTCACGAGATCGGGCATGATACCTTTCACCGCGATCTTGCCAAAGGAAACGAACCGCTTCCGGAGTTCGTGCTGTTCGATATGCGCACAAAACACGAATATGAGGCAAATGCGTTTGCCTCCCACCTGATCATTGACGATGATGAGCTGATTGACCTGATGAAGCAGGACTACGATGTGGTTCAGCTATCTGCTGCAATGGGGACAAACATCAACCTGATGCTGATCAAGCTCAACGAGCTGAACCGCATGGGCTGGCAGCTCAACTTGCCGTATGTACCGCACTCTGACTTCCTGAAAAATGTCAGACCGGAGGGATGAATGAGGATGAAGGATCGTAATTAGATGAACAACAACGACTACAAAGAAGCCCTTTTCTATGCTGCTTCCATCTTTAACGAACGCTTGGGAACGGAGTTCAGCGAGGACAACCTTGTGCTGTGCTGCTTTCAGACGGAAAATCAGCAGGAAGTCTTTGAGCAGTTCTGCAAGCAGTATTTCCCTGACCGGCTGGAAGACCGATACAAAGAGGATGGCTATTTCGACTTTCATGCCTCTGCCTTCATCGGCAAAGAAGACGGCGTTGACGGAATCCTGCTGCGGACAGACATAGAGCGTCATCCGGCAGTGTTAAAACACATTCTTCTGCATGAGCTGGCGCATATCTTCTGCATCCGCAACGAGCTTGACGAAGATAACTTCTATGAGCAATACTGCATGGACGATACCATCAGCCGCGAAGAAGACGGAACCATTAACGCCGGATATGCAGTCTGGCGGGAACTCGCTGCGGAGTTGATCGCATTTGAGCTGGATGACAACTGTGATATGATTCCGCTTCGGCGCAAAAAAGACCTTCTCAGCTATTACGAAGGAGAACTCCTGACCGGCAACGGGAAATGGCGTCAGCATGATTCTCTGCGAGGCAATGACCAGTGCTGAGGGCGAAGCGTCCATGACATGGGACGCTGCTAAAAGCAAGTTTGCACGGTTCAAGCCCTTTGATGATCCGTTGTACATGGACTTGCTGGGCTTGGTTTTTACACACGTTAGGGAATGCTTTATCGAGATTGACCGCGACTTTATTTATGAAATTGGAGTGTTGTATCTGAGCATTGCCGCGCAAGCGATGATTGCGTCCCTAAAGAACAGATTGCAGGAAGAATAGACAGACCGATAGAGAGAAAGGACGGGCAATGATATGAAATACAAGCTGTTTCGCTCCCCCGGGGATCTGGACAAGGCAGTCCGGAAGCATGAGCTGGTTGCCGTGGAAACCGGCAAGAGCATTGATGATGTGGCAGATGCGCTTATCCGTGCCGTTCGGGATGATCTTGCGGAAATGCCGGAGTATGCGCACTGCGAGACTGCCGCATACGCACCGGAGCCGATCAAGTCGTTTCGCCGGGTGAGGCGTTACCGGTATGAGATGATGGGTATTGTCTACCCGAAGTACGCCGAAGAGAACATACTGATTGACTACGGAATTATTGAGGAAGAAGAGTCGTGAGCAAGGAACAGTACATTGAGTTTCCGGAGGATACACACGCCGGGAGCTGAACGCCCGGTATCGGGAAATCCCGCTGAAGGACACGACCTCGCGCCTTCTGCGCAAATATTTCAATGCAATGGCAAATCTCTACGGTATCATCCCGCTGCACAAGGCAAAGGAGATTGTCTTCTCCCTCAGCCCGAAGCTGGTAACGGAAGATGAATTTCTTGCCTTTGCAGAGATTGCCCGTCATGAGTGCGAGGGCTACTACATTCTGGGCGGGGATGAGCTTTACACGGATGTCAGGCATACAAAGCCGCTTGACCGCGAGATCATTGATGTCACCCTGATTGGTGATTCCATCGACCTTTTCATAGAGACGAAGCGCAGCCAGCAGGATAAGCCCTATTATGTGCCGGACAAGAAGCATCTGCTGGAATACGATGATCCCTTCTACTGCGAGGACACTCCGGAAAAGGCTGCGCTCCGCCGTTTCATGGAAGAACGGGTTGGTCTGAGCGGTGACAAACTGGAAGACGCCTTTGACGATCTTCTCTACGGCGTCCGGTCTGTTTCGGGCAGTGTGGAGGGCGTTCTAAGTCACTTCGATAAAAGGAACATCCGCTTCCGGTCTGATCGGGACATGAATCGGTTTGTTGAACTTTACAGCAAATTCAGCAATACGACGCGGATGCCCTGCAACCGTGGCTACACACCGGATGAGATGATGCCGATGACGCCACCGGAGGAACGCTTCAAGTCGCTCTCTCTGGGTCCGAACATCCGAAAATCCCTCCAAACCGGCGAAATGGACATTGAGGACTTCCGCAAGCAGATCCTCACAATGGAGCTGCCCAGCGAGGCATTGCGCTTTGACCTTCTGAAACAGCTTGCAGACATCAAGCCCTCCGCTCCCCAGCCGGAGAAGCAGAAGAAGGTCGGGCGCAACGATCCCTGTCCTTGTGGCAGCGGGAAGAAATACAAGAGGTGCTGCGGAAAATGACGATCCCATTAAAACAGGTCATTCAGGCAATCGAAGAAGCAAATGAAGTCTTCACGAGCTTCTGGGACGCAAAGACCGGCAAGACCGTTTATCTTGCCGATCCATTGGTGACTGATATGACGGAGGAAGACAAAGCTCTTGCCGCCGCAATAGAAGATACGCCGGAGCGGTTTCTTCGCTTTCCGACCAAGTATGAGATTCATCAATACCGCATCATGGAGGATTTCGTTGACCAGCTCTCTCTCGGAAAGGTGCAGAAGGAACTTGCCTATGCTATCCGGGGAAAAGGCGCGTTCCGCCGATTCAAACAGTCTGGTGCGCTATCACGGGCTGGAACAGCGTTGGTATGACTATTTGGCGGAGGCGTACCGGGACCTTGCGATCCGCTGGTGTGCAGAGGAAGGCTTGGAGTACATGGAATGAAAGAGAACGAGAAAAAGACATTGCTGCGGAGCAGTGATGATCTGATTGCTGCCGTCGAGCAATACGGCTTCCTGCCCTTCTTTCGGAACGAGATTCACGCTTCTCCATCGAGGAACTTTGCCCACCTGAGTTATGGTTTGCGGATGATGTAGATGGTCCGTGGGAATGGAAAGGACCGGCTGCGCGGAGCGGCAAATGTCTCTACGGCAAGATTTTCAACAAGAAGGCTGGCTTTGTGAGCCGGGAGTGGATACCGGACTTTGCGAACTTCCGGCGTGACGGCTATGACTTTGACGCCCGTTGGGATGACGGCTTGGCGTCCTACAAGGACAAGGAACTTTATGAAGCCATAGCCGGTGAAGGCAGGGTGCTTTCCAAACGGCTGAAAGATGCTCTGAACTACCGCAGGGGCGGCAACACCGGCTTTGAGACGTGTATCACGAGACTGCAAATGCAGAGCTATGTCTGCATCGCGGATTTCGTCTATATGCAGGACAGATACGGAAGACCTTATGGCTGGGGTGTCGCAGAGTATGCGACGCCGGAAGAACTTTTCGGGTACGACCTTATCACATCTGCATATCAGCGAGACCCGCAGGAATCCAAAGAGCGCATTCTAAAACATCTGCAATCACGTCTGCCTAACGCGACCGAAATGCAGCTTGAGAAAATCATAAAGGGGTAACGCAATGGACGATATTATCTTTGAGAAGGATTAACCGGGAAACCGAGTCTGCCGAATACGATAAATGGTGCGATGAGGTGTTTGACCGCGCGGTCGAATGGGGGTATGCTGAAAGCGTACTCCGAAGCAATGGACAAGATACCAAAGATCATTGTACCGGAGGACAAGAAGAATTACGAGTATCTTCTGGAACGCTGTGATGCGTTTGTCAAGCAACACCGCGGGTATATCAAGGGAATCGTGGACTATCATCGTTGGCACGCGGAAATCAATATGTTTCTTCCGTTTGCGGAGTTCGATGACTCAGAAGACCTTGCATTTTTGAAAGAAATTGCAGAAAAGTCGCAAACCGTCTGCTTCTCCCCGGAGGAAGAAGGTGGCATTCGCGTTCATATTTTTATCAACTACTTTGAAGAATTGATGTCAGCCGAACACAAGTCATACATCGAATGCGATGCTATTATGCAGGACAAGAAACTATCTGCGCTACTTGGCATACCGGAGCTTTCTAACGAGGAAAAGGAACTCGCTCTGAAAATGAAGGACATACTTGACCGCATTGATGAGGAAACAAGGATTGACCGTACCACGGCTTTTCGAGCCGTACTTGATAAGATGGCAAAAGAACCGGATGAAAACTGGTCGCTTCACTATATGGCAACATTGCTGGAAGCACTGCTATACTTCATGCTGAATGAAGGAAATGAAAAGATTGATGAGGAAGAACACAATGAGTAATAAACTTGTAGCATATTTTTCTGCGTCCGGCGTGACCGCGAAGGTTGCCGAGACGCTGGCAGAGGCAATCGGCGCGGACATCTTTGAGATCGAGCCGAAGGTGCCTTACACGGAAGCTGATCTGAACTGGATGGACAAGAAAGCCCGCAGCACGATTGAGATGAGCGATCCTGCCTCCCGTCCTGAGATTGCCGTCAAGCGGGACAACATGAAGGACTACGACACAATCTTTGTGGGTTTTCCGATCTGGTGGTATGTCGCGCCGACGATTATCAATACGTTCCTTGAGAGCTATGATCTGACCGGCAAGACGATCATCCGTTTGCAACCTCCGGAGGAAGCGGCATTGGCAAGGTGAACGAGCGCCTTGCGCCGAGCTGCAAAGGTGCAAAGCTGATGGACGGCAAGGTTTTCAAGGGCAGCGTCGGGCATCAGGAGCTTGCGGCGTGGGTTGAAGGACTTGGACTTTAAGAAGAGTATAAATCAGAAGTTGCAGAGGAGAATGTACTATGAAATGTCCATATTGCCAAGAAGAAATGCAGCTGGGCTATATCCCTAACGGGGGACAGCCTGTGCAATGGATTCCGAACGGAGAAAGACCATCGGTTCTCTCTTTTTCAATTGCAGAACAGGGAGTTCCCCTAATCAATCAGTTCAAACCGTTAAAAACGAATGGATATAAAGCGGAAGCGCATTATTGTTCAAATTGTAAGGTAATCATTGCACCGACAAAAAACTGATTACGGAATGTCAACTTCCAGTTTAACGAACAGGAGATGATGAACGCATGAAAATTCTATATGAACTATCTTGGCTATGGGAAACGCTGGGCATTGCACTTGTGGCGGCGGCTATCTGCATAGCTTGCGCCGCGCTGATCTGCAAGGCAGCGAAGAAGCACCTCAGCAAAAAGTTGTTGGCGGTCATAGGGGCTGCGGCATTTGTGGGCGCGATTCTGGCGGTCATTCTGATCGCCCGGACACCGATGCCGCTTTGACAGAATGGGAGAAACTGACAATGATTGTTCTTACAGAGCAGATTGAGAGACTTCGGCTTCCTAATTGAAAAATAAAGCATGGATGCTAACTTTGAGGAAGAGTTTGTGAAATGGAGTCCCTACCACATCGAATGCAATCTCTATAACGGAAACTATAACGCAGGAAGCAAGATCCGCTTCCGCGAGATCGTCATGGGGCTGGACTACGATGTGACCGGCACAATTACGGAATGCGAACAGGATGAGAACCACTTCCGCATTGTATTCCGGAGCGACAAGAAAACGGCGTTCATCACCTTTGAAGGGAAAAGAACCAAAACAGGATGCCATTTCTCTCACACCGAGGCTTTCGGCATGACCACGCCGGTAATTGGGGCGATCATGAACTTCCTGATCTTCAAAGTGTTTTTCAGGAAAAAGGCAAACTGGCAGCTTATCCGGGATGATATGATTCTGGATAACAGGTATTTATATGATATTCTGACCGAAGGAAAATACCCGGAAAGAATCCCGCTGGACAAACTGCTGACCGGCGCGAAGTAACCGAATGGGAGGCTTGATCATGCCGCTTCAAATCGTCAGAAATGACATCACAAAAATGAAGGTGGACGCCATCGTCAACGCTGCCAACGAGTCGCTGCTGGGTGGCGGCGGCGTGGATGGCTGCATTCATCGTGCTGCAGGACCGGAGCTGCTGACGGAATGTGAAACGCTACACGGCTGCAAAACCGGGAGCGCAAAAATCACGAAGGGCTATCGCCTGCCCTGCAAATATGTCATTCACGCAGTCGGTCCGCGCTGGTATGACGGGCGGCATCGTGAGCGCGAACTGCTGATCTCCTGCTATCGGACATCGCTCATGCTGGCGAAGGAATACGGATGCGAATCGATTGCGTTCCCGCTGATTTCCTCTGGCATTTTTGGCTATCCGAAGGATCAGGCTCTCAAGGTTGCGATTGACACCATCAGCAGCTTCCTTCTTGAAAACGAAATGGCGGTGTACATTGTCATTTTCGACCGTAAAGCCTATCAGATCAGCGGCAAGCTGTTTTCTGATATTGCAGCGTACATAGATGACCGCTATGTGGACGAGCATACCGACAGCCGTTCCGAGCGGCTGCGCAGAATGAACGCCTTCCGGATGGACGAGCCGATGCCCTGCGAGTCATCCGTTTGCGATGAAGCTATTGAAAAGCTCACAGCTCCTATGCAGTCAGCTCCGAACAGGCAGCAACTCTTGACGATGCACTGGAACAGATCGACGAGAGCTTTTCCGAGATGCTTCTGCGGAAGATTGGCGAACGCGGCATGACGGACGCACAGTGCTACAAGAAGGCAAATATTGACCGGAAACTCTTCTCGAAGATCCGCTCGGACAAGTCCTACAAGCCTTCCAAGTCCACGGTCATTGCGTTTTCCATTGCCCTTGAGCTGCCGCTTACAGAAATGAAGGATATGCTCATGAAGGCGGGCTTTGCGCTCTCCCACTCAAACAAGTTTGACATCATCGTGGAGTATTTCTGGAGCATGGAACTATACGTCTTTGAGATTAACGAGGCTCTGTTTGCCTTTGACCAGAGCTTAATAGGAGCCTGATCTGACTATGAAGGAGGCTTAGAAGATGAAACAACGCACCTACATTGCAATCGACCTGAAATCCTTCTACGCCTCCGTGGAATGTCGGGAGCGCGGCTTAGATCCTCTGGACACAAATCTCGTCGTTGCGGACGAAAGCCGGACGGACAAGACCATCTGCCTTGCCGTCACGCCTTCCCTCAAGAGCTACGGTATCTCCGGACGCGGACGGCTGTTTGAAGTCAAGCAGCGCGTGAAGGAAGCGAATGCCGGACGGCAGCACGACGCGCCGGGACACAAGCTGGACGGCACATCACACTTCTTCTCGGAACTGCAAGCAAAGCCGTCTCTGGCGATTGACTTCATCATTGCACCGCCCCGGATGGCGTACTACATGGAGTACAGCACCCGCATCTATCAGGTATACCTCAAGTACATCGCACCGGAGGACATCGTAGTCTACTCCATTGACGAGGTGTTTATGGATGTGACGGACTACCTGAACACCTACAAGCTCTCCGCCCATGACCTTGCTATGAAGATTATCCTCGACGTGCTTGAGACAACCGGCATCACAGCAACCGCAGGAATCGGCACGAACCTCTTCCTCTGCAAAGTGGCAATGGACATTGTGGCGAAGCACATCCCCGCCGACAAGAACGGCGTCCGCATTGCAGAGATGGATGAGATGAAGTTCCGGCGTGAGCTTTGGACGCATCAGCCCCTCACGGACTTTTGGCGCGTGGGTCGAGGCATTGCCAAGAAACTTGAACAGAACGGGATGTTCACGATGGGCGATGTTGCCTCTGTTCTGAGCGGAATGAGGACTTGCTTTATAAACTCTTCGGCAAGAATGCGGAATTGCTCATCGACCATGCGTGGGGCTGGGAGCCGACCACCATTGAGGCAATCAAGGCATACCGTCCCAGTTCCAACAGTCTCAGCTCCGGTCAGGTTTTGCACTGTCCTTATGAGCCGGAGAAAGCAAGGCTGGTTGTACGGGAAATGACGGACTTGCTTGTGCTGGACTTGGTAGACAAAGGACTTGTCACCGATCAGATGGTTCTTACCGTTGGCTATGACATTGAGAACCTGACCGACCCAGCGCGGCGGGCAAGGTATCACGGCGCAGTCGAGAAAGATCCCTATGGGCGGGAAATTCCCAAACAGGCGCATGGCTCTATCAACCTCGACAGTCACACATCATCTACGCGCAAAATAATGTGTGCTGTGTCAGAACTCTTCGACCGGATTGTGGACAAGAATTTGCTTGTCCGCCGTATGTACGTTGTTGCAAATCGTGTCCTGCCGGAAGCGGACGCGCCGAAGAAAAATGACGGGGTTGTCCAGCTTGACCTCTTCACGGACTATGCCGCCGAAGAGGAAAAGCAGAAAGCCGAGGATGCTGCATTGGAGCGCGAGAGAAAAATCCAGAAGGCGGCTCTTGCCATCAAAAAGAAGTACGGAAAGAACGCCATCCTCAAGGCGATGAATCTTGAAGAAGGCGCAACGGCAAAGGATCGGAATGCTCAGATCGGAGGACATAAGGCATAAGAAAATGGCTATGGAAAGCATGATGATAAAAGAGATAACCGAGAACAAGAAAGAATATCTGAATTTACTATTATTAGCTGACGAGCAGGAATCCATGATAGACCGCTATCTTGATAGAGGACGAATGTATGTCCTTGAAGACAACGAAGTAAAGTGTGAGTGCGTTGTGACAGATGAAGGAAACGGTATTCTTGAAATAAAAAACATTGCTACGGAGCCTGCGTTTCAGGGCAAGGGTTATGCGAAAATGCTGATATAGCTTTATTGCACGAGAATACAGTGGGCGATTTGAGATTTTGCAAGTAGGTACGGGTGATAGCCCGTTGACTATTCCGTTTTATGAAAAATGCGGATTTGTGCGCTCACATATAATTCCTAAGTTTTTTACAGATAATTATGATCACCCGATTTTTGAGTGCGGCATTCAGTTGGTAGATATGGTTTACCTTCAAAAATCTATCTGACCTTGCATTTACAAAGGAGGCAACCGATTGAATCAATACGAGGATATTATCAACCTTCCACATCATGTCTCTCCCACTCGTCCGCAGATGCCGATGTCAGATCGGGCGGCGCAGTTCGCTCCCTTCGCTGCCCTCACCGGTTACGATGCTGCAATCATAGAAACCGGGCGTCTGACCGATGAAAGGATTGAGCTTGACGAGGAAGCACTGACTGCATTGGACATGAAGTATCAGCTTCTCATGGATGCCCTCGATGACAAACCGGAAGTCACCATTACTTACTTCCAGCCTGATGAGCGGAAGGCTGGCGGCAAATATGTATCAGCAGTCGGTACGGTCAAAAAAGTCGATGATTTTGAGCGGCGGATCACTATGCAGGACGGCTCGAAGATTCCGATGGATGACGTTCTAAGCATTGACGGAGAGATATTCTCGTCCTTAGAATAATGTCGCTTGCCATGCGACCAAACGAAGTGAATATCGAAGTACAATATGACTGTAAGGTGAGACGCCAAGCAGTCATATTTTTTATATACGGAGGTACTGAACATGAGAAAGAACTTGACGGAGATCGTATTCATCCTTGATCGCAGCGGCTCTATGAGCGGGCTGGAAGCAGACACCATCGGAGGCTTCAACTCCATGATTGAAAAGCAGAAAAAGGAGAGCGGCGAGGCATTGATCTCTACCGTCCTCTTTGACAACGTGAGCGAGGTTATTCATGACCGCGTACCGGTTCAAAAGGTCGAGCCGATGACCGACAAGGACTATTCTGTTCGTGGCTGCACCGCCCTTCTGGATGCTATCGGCGGAGCAATTCATCACATTGGGAATGTCCATAAGTACGCAAGAATTGAGGACGTGCCTGAACACACGCTGTTTGTCATCACGACCGACGGCATGGAGAATGCAAGCCGCCGTTATGATAGCGAGAAGGTCAAGAAGATGATTGAGCGGCAGAAGGAAAAGTACGGCTGGGAGTTTCTATTCCTCGGTGCAAACATTGATGCAGTTGAGACGGCAAAGCATTTTGGAATCGGAGCAGACCGAGCGGTCAATTACCACTCTGACCACGAGGGAACGCAGCTCAACTATGAGGTTCTGAGCGAAGCGGTTTCCGCCGTCCGTTGCAGCGTACCGCTGGGTACGAATTGGAAAAAGCGTATTGATGAGGACTTCAATTCCAGAAAGGACGGGAGAAAGCAATGAAAACGATCACCGTAAAAGGGACAGGCAATGTCTCCGCAAGACCGGATTACATCATCCTCTCCTTGAACATTGAAACCTTATCTGAATCCTATGACCGTGCAATGTCGGAAGCTGCCGTGAAGATTGAAAAATTGCATGGTGTCGCTGGCCGCGTTGGGTATCGCAAAGAAGACTTGAAAACCACGAGCTTTGATGTCCAGACAAAGTACGAGAACGTCAAGGATCGGCAAGGAAATTACAAGCGAGAGTTTGCCGGGTATGCTTGCAACTATCGCCTGAAACTTGCCTTTGACTTCGACAGCAAGCAGCTTGCACAGGTTATTTCTGCGATTGCAGAATGCGGTGCGAAGCCGGAACTCAGCATTGCGTTCACCGTGAAAAACCCGGCAAGAGTCAGCGAAGAACTGCTGATCAATGCGACGGAGAATGCCAGAGCGAAGGCGGAGATTCTTTGCAAAGCATCAGGCGGTACGCTTGGACAACTACTCAATATCGACTACAACTGGGGCGAACTCAATGTGTATTCCAGAACGAGCTATGAGGTCGAAGACTGCATTCAGCCTCTCATGGCGATGAGCAAGTGTGCCGCACCTGAGATTGAACCAGATGATATTGATGTGACAGACACAGTGGCTTTTACATGGGAAATCCAATGATTTTTTGACTTTTTTGAAATCCGGTACTCAACAAACGCTCTTATTGTGTCCGTTGTAAAGTGAAGGGACATTTCACGGAGTAATCTTCGGGGAATACGATTTTGGGAGATTAGCAAGCAAATCCGGTGAGTACCCACCGGAGAAAAATCAGTTAAGGAGACCCTGCCCTTAACATCAGATTTTTGCTTGTTGGGATAGTCCCAAACCCTTCTAATCTTTACGACGGAGGGCGCAGCATGGTACGAAGAACACGAGACATTCAGAAGAAGATTTGGCTGACACCACAGGAAGAACGGACGATTGCAAAGAAGATGGAGATGATCGGCACGGAGAACTTCGGTGCGTATGCAAGGAAGATGCTGATCGACGGCTACATCATCCTTGTGGACTACACGGAGCAGAAAAAGCTCGCCGCCGAAATCAACAAGATCGGTGTGAACATCAATACCGTCTGCCGCAGGATCAACTCGACGGGACGATTCTATCAGGACGATATTGACGAGCTGAAAGAAAAGATGGACGCGGTATGGCAGTTACTAAAATCAAAGCAATCCGAGGAACTTTGAGCAAGGCAATCGCGTACATTCTGAATCCCGAAAAGACCGACGAGAAGCTGCTGGTCTCGTCCTACGGCTGTGCCAGCGAGACCGCAGCGCGGGAATTTGAATGGACGCGGAAAATAGCCGAGCAAAAAGGGATGAATCCGGTCAGGATCATAGCCCGTCATGTGATCCAGTCCTTTGAAATCGGAGAGGTCACGCCGGAGCTTGCCCACGAGATCGGCAAGCAGTTCGCGGATGAAATCCTCGGTGGAAAATACGAGTATGTGCTGACCACGCACATTGACAAGGACCATGTTCATAACCATCTGATTTTCAATGCGGTTGACTTTGTGGACTACCACGCCTACAAGAGCTACAAGCGGATTTACTATGATATGCGTGAAGTCAGCGACCGGCTCTGTAAGGAAAACGGTCTCTCTGTTATCCCTCCCTCTCAGAACAAAGGCATGAGCTACAAGGAGTACACCGAAGCCAAACGCGGCACGAGCTGGAAGCAGAAACTCAAGCAGACCATCGACCGGCTTGTCATCACGGCGAAGGACTACGATGATTTTCTGCGGCTCATGCAGGAAGCCGGTTATGAAATCAAACCCGGCAAATACATTTCCTTCCGCGCTGAAGGTCAGGAGCGGTTTACCCGGTCTAAAACCATCGGAGAGAACTACACCGAGGAACGCATCAAGGAGCGGATTGCCGGACGGACGCCGCGCAGAAACCGGAGGCAGACCGTGCCGAAGGGCCAGTGCTCTCTCATCGGAGATATTCAGGAGCGGATCAGACTTATCGACAGCAAGGGCTATGAGTATAAAGCCAAGCTCACGATCCTCAAGGAAGCGGCACGGACGCTCAACTATCTCACGGAAAACAACTTGCTCCAATACGCCGATCTTGAGAAGAAGGTCGAGGACGTTCACAGCTCCTATGACCGCACCGGCAAGGAACTGAAAGGCGTCGAAGCGCGACTGCGGGAAGTCCAGCCGCTCATCAAAAATATCTCCAACTACCAGCGCCTCAAGCCCGTGTATGACGCCTTCCAGAAGGCGAAAGACAAGCCAAGTTTCAAGGCAAAGCACGAAGCCGAACTTGTGATCTTTGAGGCGGCGCGGAGTACGCTGCTTGCCATGCAGGGCGATGAAAAACTGCCGAGCTTGAAGACACTGCAAGCGGAACAGCAGCGACTTCTTGATGAGCAGCAGCGACTCTATGATGAACGTGCGAAGCTCAAAAAAGAGTAAAAGCAAATAGAGACGATCAAGTCTAATGTTGATACGTTTCTCGCTCCTTCTGCTGACCATGACCGTGATCATTTGCGCAGCACACAGCGCGAATAGTCCTTTCAAAAGCAGGGCATCTCCTGTTGACCGGAGATGCCCTGCATCCTTGAGAGAAGGTTCGAGAAGTTGAAACTTTTTCTTTAATTTCTGCATCAACGGATTGCTTTTGAGAATGAAATCCGGTATAATATTATAAGCGATGTTGAATGCAAGCAAGCGAAAGGATGGTTGCCGTGCGCATAAGCTATAAGAAACTATGGATGCTTCTTCTGGAACGCGACATAAAGAAGGCTTCTCTACGACATGAAGTAGGGCTGTCTGCCGGAACATGGACAAAACTGAATAAGGGGGAAGAAGTGTCCCTCTCTATTTTGCTGCGCATTTGTGATTACTTGAACTGTGACATCGGAGATATATGTGAGGCTGTGCGAACGGACAAGAACTGAGTCCGGTTTTTCGTACAGCTCTTTTTGTAAAATAGGTTAGATAAATACATAGGGAGGATTTTGATATGGCACGAGCCGCATCGGCACCGAAGAAGGAGATTTCTATGGAGGAAGCTCTGTGGAAGTCCGCAGACAAACTTCGTGGTTCTGTTGAACCAGCAGAATACAAGCACGTCGTTCTCAGCCTTTTCTTCTTGAAGTTTGCCAGCGATAAGTTTGAGGCACAAAGGAAAGCTATTTCTGAAAAATACGGTGAGAAGTTTGTTGACAATGTTGCCTTCTATACGAAGGACAATGTATTCTTCCTGCCTGAGATCAGCCGTTGGTCTTTCATCATGGAGAATGCGAAACAGGATGACATTGCGCTGAAAATCGACACCGCCCTCTATACGATTGAGAAAGCGAATCCCGCACTGAAAGGCGCACTGCCGGACAACTACTACTCACGTCTTCACATCGACACAGCAAAGCTGGCATCACTGCTGGACGAGATTGATAAGATCAACACCGGCGATAAAGAGAATGACATTATCGGGCGGGTCTACGAATACTTCCTGAGTAAGTTTGCACTTGCAGAAGGCAAAGGTAAGGGCGAGTTCTATACGCCGAAGTGCATTGTCAATTTGATTGCGGAAATGATCGAGCCGTATGACGGTATTCTCTATGACCCTTGCTGCGGTTCTGGCGGTATGTTCGTGCAGTCAATGAAGTTCGTGGAGGCACATCACGGCAACAAGAAGAAGGTCTCTATCTATGGTCAGGAATATACAAACACGACGTACAAGCTGTGCAAAATGAATCTGGCTATTCGCGGCATCTCTGCAAACCTCGGAGAAATGGCAGCGAACACATTCACCAATGACCAGCACAAGGACCTCAAGGCAGATTACATTATGGCAAACCCGCCTTTTAATCAGAAAGAATGGCGTGGTGATAATGAGCTGATTGATGATCCGCGCTGGGACGGCTATGAAGTTCCGCCGACGAGTAACGCAAACTATGGCTGGATTCTGAACATTGTTTCAAAGCTCTCTCAGAACGGTGTTGCCGGTTTCCTGCTTGCAAACGGCGCACTATCTGACGATGGTACAGAGCTGAAAATCCGCCGTCAGCTCATCGAGAACAATCTCGTCGAAGCAATCATCATCCTTCCCCGCAACCTCTTCTACACCACCGACATCAGCGTTACGCTTTGGATTCTGAACAAGAATAAAAAGGCTCGTGTGGTTGAAGAAAACGGAGAGGTAAAACGCTTCCGTAACCGTGAGCGCGAGATCCTTTTCATGGACTTGCGGCAAATGGGAAGCCCTTATGAAAAGAAGTATATTGAACTGACAGAAGATGACCGTGCGAAGGTCACGAGCGTCTACCATGCATGGCAGCAGGAAGGCTATGAAGAAACTTATCAGAATGTGCCTGAATTTTGTTACAGCGCATCCTTCGATGAGGTTGCAGAAAAGGGATTTACCCTTGTTCCGAGCCGTTACATCGAGTTTGTAAACCGTGATGAGAACATCGACTTTGATACGAAAATGAAGACGCTGCAAAGTGAGCTGCGTGATCTACTTATTGCAGAAGAGAAGTCGAAGGCTGACCTGTTGACTGTGTTTAAGGAGCTGGGCTATGAAATCGAATTATGAACCCCTTGGTAAACATATTCAGCTTGTTGATTATCGGAACTCCGAGGAAGTCACCAGTACTGTTCTTGGCATAAGCATCGACAAAGAGTTTATGCCTTCCGTCGCAAATGTAATTGGCACAGATTTGAGCCGGTATAAGCTAATCAGCAAGGGACTGTTTGCCTGTAACCCAATGCACGTTGGGCGCGATGAACATCTTCCGATTGCGCTCTATGAGAAAGACAGCCCCGCAATAGTTTCTCCGGCGTATTTCATGTTTGAGATTATTGACCGCGATGTCTTAAATGAAGAGTATTTGATGATGTGGTTTCGTAGACCGGAGTTTGACCGTGAGTGCTGGTTCATGACGGACGGCAGTGTTCGAGGCGGAATTACATGGGACGATCTTTGCCGTATAAAGCTCCCTGTTCCCTCCTATGCGAGACAATGTGAGATCGTCGAGTCCTACCGTGCAATTACCGACCGCATTGCTTTGAAGAGAGCGGAAATGATAATTTACGAGCCACTGCCGAAACAGAGTTCTTTAGACTAATCCGCTATCCCCAAATTCAGGAAGTACCTTCTCAAGACACGGAAATCGGTGCCTATCCCTCTGATTGGATATTGACCACATTAGGTCAGGTTCTTTCTACAATCATTGACCGTCGCGGTCTTACGCCAACTAAACTTGGTGGTGAATGGAGCCCTGATGGAATAATTGCAATCTCAGCTAAATCAGTCAAAAATCATGAACTTATAAATCTCGATATAGCCAACCGTGTTGACAGAGAACTTTACGAACGGTGGATGCCGCAAAAACTACAACCGCATGACATCTTGATGACATCCGAAGCTCCCCTTGGTGAGTTCTATTTCATAGCTGATTTCTCAGAGTACTGTTTGAGCCAGCGACTATTTGCGATGCGCGCAAATACAGAAATTGTTGAGCCGACAGTGCTATACTTTCAGCTTACAGACTCTATTGGCAAGCACCAAATTGACATTCGGAAGACTGGAACCACTGTAACAGGCATCCGCCAATCTGAACTCGTTCAGGTTCCCGTCATCTTGCCGCCCAAACAGGTTCAACAGAGTTTTGCCCGGTTTTGTAATCCGATTATGTTGTCCATAGAGCGGAACTCAGCAGAAATTCGTGCATTGTCGAAGGTTAAGGCGATGATACTGGCACAGTTATCAAGCCGCTAAATTATCATTTACCGTCCATTACTCTCACCAGTGGCGAGAGTTTTACCCTAAGAACTGCCACTGAAAAGTCGTTCTCTGAGAATATTCAAAGGAGACACGACAATGAAAGAACAACTGATTCAAGAAGTGCAGCGTCAGATGCTTCCGTATCTGAACAACGCACAGTTAAAACAGCTTCAAGGCGTCCTTGAGGGGGTACTGAGTGGCGTAGAGCTAAGTCACAGCGCGGGCATGGTAGAAAGCGCAAAGGTCGATACTGTTTGCCTGTTTTATCAACGCAAAACGCAATTGAAGGCTGCTCAGAAAAAACCTTGAGCTATTACCGTCAGACCATTGTGTCAATGTTGTCCGGCATTGAAAAAGAGCCTCAAGAGATTGTAACTGAGGACTTGCGGAAGTACCTAACAGTGTATCAGATGAGCCGGAAGTCAAGCAAGGTCACGATAGATAACATCCGCCGCATCCTATCCAGCTACTTTTCGTGGCTTGAAGATGAGGATTACATCGTAAAAAGCCCGGTACGCCGGATCCACAAGGTAAAAACGGCAAAAGTGATCAAGGAAACCTATACCGACGAGGCATTGGAAATCATGCGGGACAACTGCTGCAATGTCCGCGATCTTGCGATGATAGACCTTCTTGCGTCCTCTGGAATGCGTGTTGGTGAGATGGTTGCCTTAACCGCGATGACATCAACTTCAATGAACGGGAATGCGTTGTTTTCGGAAAAGGAAGTAAGGAACGGATCGTTTATTTCGATGCCAGGACAAAAATCCATCTCCAAAACTATCTGGAAAGCCGCACAGACACCTGTTCAGCGTTGTTTGTCTCGCTGACCGCACCGCATGACCGTTTGCAGATTGGCGGCGTAGAAAGACGGCTTCGAGAACTGGGAAAAAGGCTGAATCTGCCTCGTGTCCATCCACATAAGTTCCGAAGAACATTGGCAACATCAGCCATAGATAAAGGAATGCCCATAGAGCAAGTCCAGCAGCTCTTAGGGCATCAGAAGATCGACACGACCATGCACTATGCTATGGTTAAACAGCAAAATGTCAAGCTGGCACACAGAAAATACATAGGGTGAGGAATGGTATGTACAAATCAATAGATGAACTTGTTGAAAGAATAGACGATCGAAATAGCGATGGAAAAATCTCAACGCTCATTGGAGTGAGTATTGACAAGTGTTTCATCAACTCTGTTGCAAATATCAACGGGACGGATTTAACCAAATACAAAATAATCCGTAGAGACGATTTTGCCGTGAGCCTAATGCAGGTGAGTAGAGATTCAAAAATCCCAATCGCCCGGTTGAAGGACTACGATCAGGCTATAATGTCACCAGCCTACCCGATATTCAGAGTTAGAGACACCAGCGTAATACTTCCGGAATACTTGGAAATGTGGTTCATGCGACCGGAATTTGATAGAGAAGCTGCTTTCATTGCGGTCGGCGGAGTTAGAGGAAGTATGCCATGGGAAGAATTTGCAAAGATGAGGCTTCCTGTTCCGAGTCGCGGAAAAGCAGCATCAGGTTGTTCGCGCCTACCAAATTGTCGCTGATCGTATTGCAATCAAGCGGAGGATAAATGATAATTTAGAGGCGCAAACACAGGCTATTTTTGATGAACTCTTCCTTCGGGATGAAATGCCTGATTGCACTCTCAGCGAAATTGCTAATGTAAATCCAACTCGAACACTGTCAAAAGGCTGCATTGCTAAATGCTACGATATGTCCTGCCTTCCGACTCGTGGTTGCGTTCCAGAAGGCGGTGAAATGAAAGCCTATAATGGCGGTGTCCGGTTTCAAAATGGCGATACCCTAATTGCGCGTATTACTCCTTGCCTCGAAAATGGCAAGGCAGCGTATATTAACATCCTCAATGACAAAGAGGTCGCTTTCGGTTCCACGGAGTACATTGTGTTTTCTCCGATTGATACGATGCCATCTTCATTTTACTACTTTTTAATCCGCAGTAAAAAATTCCGGGCTTTCTCATTACAATACATGAACGGTTCAAGTGGGCGTCAGCGAGTATCAGGCGATGAACTTGCCGCCTTCCCTTTGACCAAGCCATCGCAAGAAGCACTTTCTCGGTTTGATATGGTTGCGGCACCGGTTTTGGAACGGTTTAAGGTTGCTTCACTGGAAATCAACCGTCTAAATGCGCTCCAACAGCTTATTATAGCTTCAATCTCAAGCCGCTAAATTATCATTTACCTACGAAGGGAGGGATGAAAATGGACAAGGATACGCTGATCAGAATTGCCGAAGAGCTTCATCAAGGAGCTTTTGACGCAAATGCCTATTACCTCATATTGCAGCAGTATCGCAAAAACCAGCGCGAATATGCGGAAGAAATGAAGATGTCACCAGCGTTCTATCAAACGATCCACGGAGCTTTGATGAAAGCCTGTTTTATGGAGATCGCCAAACTGTATGATAGCTCAAATGGCGTCGTGTCCATTGGCACCCTCCTTGCCAAATGCGCGAAAAACCAAGACCTATTTCCGACGTACAGAGAAACAATGACCGTAGAGCATGATGGGACAGCGTTTTCCTATCAAATCCCGTATCAGCATCAGCTCAAGCCAGAGGAAGAGCGTTTCTTCAAGGATCAGGTTGAGAGCGACAGAAAGCTCTTTGCAATGTTTGATATTCCTGATGCCGCAAATGCTCCGGTTCGGGTGGATTTGACATTTCCAGAGTTCTTAGCTCTGTATCAGAAACGCTTCAATGCGTTAAGCAAAAGAGAGAGAATATCCGAATGCAACGGAACAAGCTCTATGCCCACAACGATGAACAGCGCATATTGAGCAAAGAGAACCCGACAGACCGTCATCCTATTTTCTATCCGGATGTGCAGGAAATGATAGCCTTTGCGCTCGATTGCACGGGACTAATACTCGGCGTTCTCACTGACGTAACCCGTGCAACGCAATACTCGAATATTGATGACTGGGAAGGAACACTCATGCTGGCACGTCTGGGTTTGAAGTATCAGGAGTACGACTTCCAGCAAAGGGAAAAAGCCTTTGAAGCAGAAATGCAGCGGCAGTTAGGGGGAAATGATAATGGCGAACTTTAATGAGCATTCTCTTGAAATGTCCATCATGGATTTGTTTCAGGATGAAGGGTATATCTATTTGAATGGTGAGCAGATCCACCGCGAACGCTCTGAGGTTCTGCTTATCGACGATCTGCGGAAATACCTCCTAAACAGATATGCCGCAGAAGGGCTTACCCCAAGTGAAATTGATAGCATCATCCTTCGCCTGAGGTCTATTTCCGGCACGATCTACGAAGCAAACAAAGCTGTCTGTAAAATGATTTGTGACGGCTTCATCTTCAACCGTGAAGATCACACAAAGAAAGACCTTTATATTGAGCTGATTGACTTTGATGAGCCAGAGAAGAACGTGTTCAAGATCGTCAATCAATTTGAAATTGAAGGCATCAACAACCAGCTACGCATACCGGACGGGATTGTCTTCATCAACGGCATTCCTGTTGTTGTGCTTGAGTTCAAGAGCGCAGTCAAAGAAAACACAACGATCATGGACGCCTATACTCAGCTTACCGTGCGTTATCGCCGTGATATTCCTGAACTCTTCAAGTATAACGCCTTCATCGTCATAAGCGATGGTGCAAATAATAAATACGGTTCCTTCTTCTCCCCGTATGACTTCTTCTATGCGTGGAGAAAGATTGAAGCTGACGATAAGGAATTGGACGGCATCAATTCCCTTGTAACTATGGTGAGCGGACTGTTCCGCAAAGAACGGCTTTTGGCAGTCATCAAGGATTTTGTCTATTTCCCTGATAGCTCGGATAAAGACCTCAAAATCGTCTGCCGCTATCCTCAGTATTTTGCTTGCGGTCAAGCTGTTTGATAATATCAAGGCACATCTCAGACCGGAGGGGGACGGCAAGGGCGGCACATACTTCGGCGCGACAGGCTGCGGAAAAAGCTATACTATGCTCTTCCTCACAAGAATGCTTATGAAGAGTACCTTCTTCCATAGCCCTACAATCCTGATTATTACCGACCGAACGGATTTGGATGACCAGCTCTCAAAGCAGTTTGTAGCATCCAAGAAGTACATTGGTGACGAAACCGTTGTGAGCATTGATTCCCGCGAAAAGCTGCGTCAGGAACTTCAAGGCAGGACAAGCGGTGGGGTGTACATGACCACCATCCAAAAGTTCACCGAGGACTTGGAGCTTCTGACGGATAGAGCGAATGTGATCTGCATATCCGATGAAGCACACCGCAGTCAGATAAACCTCGATCAGAAAGTCAAGGTCACTGCCGAAGGTGTAGAGCGAAGCTATGGATTCGCAAAGTACCTACACGATTCTCTCCCCAATGCTACCTATGTCGGTTTCACCGGCACGCCCGTAGATGGCACGATTGAAGTCTTCGGTCCGGTTGTCGATGCCTACACAATGACAGAGGCGGTCAAAGACGGTATCACAGTCAACCTTGTCTACGACGGACGCGCTGCACGGGTCACTCTTGATCAGGCAAAGGTTCGGGAAATTGAAGATTATTATGACCGCTGTGCTGTTGAAGGTGCAAATGAGCATCAGATTGAGGAAAGCCAGAAGGCGGTTGCTCATATTGATGCGATCATCGGTGATCCTGACCGACTTCACGCAGTTGCGGAGGACTTCATTAACCACTATGAGACCCGCGTTGCCGAAGGAGCTACCGTTGCAGGAAAAGCAATGTTTGTCTGCTCTAATCGCAAGATTGCATACGCTTTTTATCAGATTATAGTTGGAATGAGACCGGAATGGGCAGAGAAAAAGGTTTGCCCTGACGGGGTTCAACTGACGGAAAAGAGAAAAAGGAACTCAAACCCATCGAGAAGATCAAGCTCATCATGACGCGAAATAAAGATGATGAGCCTGAGCTTTATGAAATGCTGGGAACGAAAGATGATCGCAAGGAGTTTGACCGTCAGTTTAAGAACGTTAAATCAAACTTCAAAATTGCCATCGTTGTTGATATGTGGCTTACCGGCTTCGACGTACCGGCACTCGACACAATCTACATCGACAAGCCCATCCAGCAGCACAGCCTTATCCAGACGATTTCCCGCGTCAACCGCGTCTATACCGGCAAGGACAAGGGCTTGATCGTGGACTACATCGGCATTAAGAAAAACATGAATCTCGCCCTCAAGAAATACACCAACTTTGAGAGCGATGAGTTTGAAGGCGTCGAGCAGTCTATCACGATTGTTAAAGACCAGCTCGATGTCTTGGCTCAGATGTTCCACAACTTCAATAGCACGGATTACTTCAACGGCTCACCGAAAGAGCAGCTTGCTTGCCTCAATCGGGCTGTTGAGTATGTACAGCTCACGGAAGATTTGGAAACTCGCTTTATGGCGGCAGTCAAACGCATGAAACAAGCGTTCAACCTATGCAGTTCAAGTGAGGCTATCTCTGATAAAGAAAAGGACTATCTGCACTTCTACTGTGCTGTGCGCTCTGTTCTTTTCAAACTCACAAAGGGTGATGCCCCTGACATTTCACAAATGAATGCCCGTGTCCGTGAACTTCTTGAAGGTGCAATTCAATCTGATGGTATAGAGGAACTGTTTGAGACGGGAAAGCACATCTCTGTTGATATTTTCAGTGACGAGTATCTGGATAAGATCAATGCAATCCAACTTCCAAACACAAAGATAAAGGTGTTGCAGAGGCTTCTTTCTCAAGCGATTGATGAGTATAAAAAAGTCAACCGCATTATGGGCATGGAGTTCTCAGACCGCCTCAAGCGGGTTGTTGATGAGTACAACAATCGCCGTCGTGATGAGGCTTTTGCTAATGAAGTTCTTGACGATGTGGCGGAGCAGCTTGCGAAGCTCCTTGAAGAACTCAAAAAGGAAAAAGACTCCTTCAAGGGCATGGGAATTGACTACGAGGAAAAAGCCTTTTATGACATTCTCAAGGCGGTTGCCAAGAAGTATGAGTTCGAGTACCCGGACGATAAGATGATTGAATTGTCAAAGCGGATTAAGATTATTGTCGATGACAAAGCCAAATACACCGACTGGTCTACCCGTGATGACATTAAGGCAAATCTGCAAGTTGACCTCATACTGCTACTGGATGAATTTGACTATCCCCCCGTAACCATTGATGATGTCTACAAGGAGGTTCTGGAACAAGCTGAAAACTTCAAAAAGTACGCTCAATAACCCACGTTCCATCGAAAGGAGTAGATCATGGGCAATTCAGTCATGTTGAATGGCGTCGAATATGCCGGAGAGCAGATTGCTTATAAAGACAGCACCTATGAGCTTGTGTCAAAGGTAGCATATCTGATCGGCGTCCCACTCCGTATTTTTCAAAATGAACACGAGCCGCCGAAGATAGAGATATACAACCGGCTTGAGCAGGATAAAAATGCCCGCATCATTCGTAATCTATGTATTATCCGCACCGCCATTGAGCGCAATTACCGGAAAATAAATGACATCATGCGGATGGAATACCGTGGGCTTCTTTCGATGCCTGAGATCCTTCCAATGTCCAGTATGCAGCAGCTTTCAAATGACGGAATCAGCTTTATTAAAAAGTCGAGTACAAAGCTCTGCCACCACATTATCGAGATCAACCGGCTGATTTCAGACCGCATTAACAACTGCAAAAGCCTCTTTCCAATCTGGATTAACTGGGCGTACATAAAAGAGCTGTTCATTATGCCAAACGGCTTGACAGAGGACGGAACGAAAGATGCTGCGGACATCTATTACGCAAGTCTCTCCTACTACCCCTATCAAATGTACATCAACTGGGTACCGATGGACGAGGGCAATGTCCTCTATAATGACAAGAAGTTTGCAACCCTGCTTTATCAATGGCATTGCGACGCCTTCACGGAATACAGTAAAGTCTCCGATGCAGGGGCTTTTGTAAAAACAAATATCTACGATTCATAGATGACAGCGAGAAAACCGTATTGGTAGTGGACTGCGAAAACTCCGACCCGTACAAGCTGTGCGCCACGCTCAAAAACCTTGATTATGAAGTCATGCAGAAAATTACGGCGATCATTCTCTTTGATGACGTACACACCGCTACGGCATGGCGGATTCTTGAAAACTACACCCGCATCCCCGTTGAACATATCATGATTGAGCGGATCAAGCAGAACAAATCACTGGTAGACATCAAGCTCACCGCAAGAGCCTGTCAGGAACACTACCAGAAGCAAGTGGATTCCTTCGTCATTGTCTCAAGCGATTCCGACTACTGGGGGCTTATCTCTTCATTGCCGGACGCCAGATTTCTTGTCATGATTGAGCGGGAAAAATGCGGACCGGATATGAAGGCAGCACTTGCAGAATCCGGGATATTCTACTGCTATCTGGATGACTTCTACTCCGGCAACAGCGAGGACATCAAGAAAAACGCACTGTTCAAGGAGATGTACCGCTGGATTGACAACTCCGTTCACCTGAATGTCAACGATATGTTTGATGCAGCTCTGCGAAACACGAGGATCGAAATGTCTTCCGCAGAGCGGCGGCAGTTCTATGAGAAGCACATCAGGCACATGACGCTGACCATCGACGAGAACGGAAA
>ENA-OQIW01000015-OQIW01000015.1-human-gut-metagenome-genome-assembly--contig:-NODE-15-length-46895-cov-4.195903_pt1 | contig 46895 bp, 49 predicted proteins | sample MGYA00242586_ERZ504751 | MGnify/ENA primary metagenome ERZ504751 (study PRJEB26092, sample SAMD00036349) | human gut metagenome | host: Homo sapiens | study: EMG produced TPA metagenomics assembly of...
CAGCGGTGACGGCAGAGATGAATTAACAAAGGCTGTTGAAAAAATTGCAGGAACTCAAAACTTTAATCCGAGTGAAGGCGTTCTCTCAAATGAAAGACAGCGAATTGCCGTTAAAAATGCACTTGATTCGGTTGTTGAGGCAATGAACGCACTTAAATGCGGTATGACATTTGACGCAGTAACAGTTTCAATTGAGGATGCAATTTCACACTTACTTGAATTAACGGGTGAGAGAACAAGTGATGAGGTTGTGGATAGGGTGTTTCACAACTTCTGCGTAGGAAAATAGGTGATATTATGAATTATTTTGCAGGTGAATATGATGTTGCAGTAGTCGGTGCAGGTCACGCCGGAATCGAGGCGGCTCTTGCGGCGGCAAGGCTTGGCTGTAAAACTGCAATATTTACCATAAATATGGATGCGGTCGGAAACTGTCCCTGCAATCCGTCAATCGGAGGAACAGCAAAAGGACATCTCGTCCGTGAGATTGACGCACTCGGCGGTGAAATGGGTAAGACTGCCGATGAATGTTTTTTGCAGTCCAGAATGCTTAACAGGGGAAAAGGTCCGGCTGTTCATTCGCTGAGAGCACAGATTGACAGAAGAAAATATTCTTCCGTTATGAAACATAAGATTGAATTACAGAAAAATCTCTACCTTCGTCAGGCTGAAATTACGGATATTGAAAAGACGGAGGGCGGTTATAATCTTACTACAAGAATGCTTGCCGTTTTTAAGTGCAAGACCGTTATTATTGCAACGGGTACATATCTCGGCGGAAGAATTTTTGTCGGTGAGGTTTCATATGAAAGCGGTCCCGACGGAATTTTTCCCGCCGCATTTCTCGGTTCAAGCCTTAAAAAACTCGGTCTGCCTTTAAGAAGATTTAAGACTGGTACTCCGGCAAGAGTTCTGAAAAGTTCAATTGATTTTTCTGAGCTTGAAGTTCAAAAAGGTGATGAACCTCCCCAGCCGTTCTCTTATGAAACTGAGAATCTCGGTGAAAACAAGGTTGTATGCCATGTCAGTTGGACAAATGACGAAACAAAGCAGATTATTCTTGAAAATATCAACCGTTCTCCGCTTTATGCCGGCAAAATTGAGGGTGTTGGTCCCCGTTATTGTCCAAGCTTTGAAGATAAGATTATGCGTTTTAAGGATAAGCCAAGACATCAGCTTTTTATTGAGCCGTGCGGACTTGATACCGAGGAAATGTATCTTCAGGGAATGAGCTCGTCACTACCGGAAGAAGTTCAGCTTAAATTCTATCACACAATAAAAGGTCTTGAACATTGCCTTATTATGCGACCTGCTTATGCAATTGAATATGATTGCGTTGATCCGCTTGCAATGAACCCGACGCTTGAATTTAAAGATTTTGAAGGACTTTTCGGTGCCGGTCAATTCAACGGTTCTTCGGGTTATGAGGAGGCTGCGGCTCAGGGACTTGTTGCAGGTATTAATGCCGCAATGAAGGTTCTCGGCAGAGAGCCTGTTATATTCGACCGTTCGGAAAGCTATATAGGCACACTTGTTGATGACCTTGTTACAAAGGGTGCAAATGAGCCGTATAGAATGATGACTTCAAGAAGTGAGTACAGACTTGTACTTCGTCAGGATAATGCCGATGAAAGACTTACTCCACTCGGTCACAAAATTGGTCTTATAAGCGACGAAAGATACGAAAAGTTTCTTAAAAAACAGGAGCTTAAAAAAGAAGAACTTAATAGACTTAAAAGTACGGTCATTTCACCTACTGATGAAGTAAATGAGATACTTGTTTCACGTGAAACATCTGAAATTACTTCAGGTGTGCGACTTATTGACCTTATGAAACGGCCTCAGCTTGGTTATGATGCACTCAAGAACATTGACAAAACAAGACCGGAGCTTGATCCAAATATCTTTGAACAGGTTGAAATTGAAATTAAGTATGAGGGTTATATTCAAAAACAGCTTAAACAGGTTGAACAAATGAAAAAGCTTGAAGTTAAGCAATTGCCAAAGGATTTTGATTACAATGAAATTGAAGGTCTTCGACTTGAGGCAAGGGAAAAGCTTAATAAGATTAAACCGCTCAATATCGGACAGGCATCAAGAATTTCGGGTGTTTCTCCTGCGGATATCAGCGTACTTCTTATCTGGCTTGCTCAGAACAACAGGAGGCAGTAATGGCAATTAAAGATACTCTTACTACCGTTACTGATGGTTTAAAACCAAACTTGACGATGAAATGCTCCAAAGGCTTGAAATCTACTTCAAATTGCTTGTTGAGTGGAATGAAAAGATGAATCTTACTGCAATAACCGATGAACACGGTGTTGCGGTCAAGCATTTTGCCGACAGCCTTACACTTTACAACTTTGTGGATGTAAAGAAGAATGCAAGCATTATTGATGTGGGAACAGGTGCCGGTTTTCCGGGTGTTGTGCTTAAAATTGCAAGACCTGACATTAAACTGACGCTTCTTGACAGCCTTAACAAAAGACTTACATTTCTTGACACAGTTCTTAACAATACAGGACTTGATGCAGAGCTTGTTCACAGCAGGGCAGAGGAGGGCGGTAAAAATAAGCTTTATCGTGAAAAGTTTGATATTGCCGTTTCAAGAGCAGTTGCAAGGTTGAATGTTCTCTGCGAATACTGCTTGCCGTATGTCAAGGTAGGCGGTTTGTTTGTTGCGATGAAAGGACCGAATGCCGATGAAGAACTTGACGGAGCAGAGAATGCTTTGAAATTACTCGGCGGTAAGGTTGAAAAGGTTCACAAGTTTAATCTTCCGTGTGACGAGGGCGAGCGTACAATCATTGTAATCAAAAAGGTAAAATCCACACCAAAACAATACCCGAGAATTTCGGGCAAAATAAAGTCACAACCGTTGTGATAAATATCGACAGCTTTTTTGATAAATTACCATTTTATGGTAAAACTTCTTAAAAAAGTTGCTCACAAAGCGACAACAACCGCACCGTGTCTATGTTATTATAATAGCACAGGGACAACCCCTGATGCTAACGAACATTGAGGCGATGCGGTTGAATTTTATGCTCAAAAACGATAACAAAGTTTTAGAGATTCCGATTATTAAAATCAGACCGAACAAAGCACAACCTCGCAAAACCTTTGACGAAACCGAACTTGCCGCTCTCTCCGCATCAATCAGCGAAAACGGTATCTTGCAACCGTTGTCGGTGAGAAAAATCTCGGCTGCGGAGTATGAACTTGTGGCAGGTGAGCGCCGCCTCAGGGCATCGGTTTTGGCAGGATTACGAAAGGTGCCGTGCATCGTTTTAAAGTGTTCGGAAAAAGAGTCAGCCATTTATGCTCTCCTTGAAAATCTCCAGCGAAGCGACCTCGGTATATTCGAGGAAGCTCGCGGGATTTCAAAGCTGATCAGGCGCTATGGTCTTACCCAAGAGGAAGCAGCGAACCGACTGGGCAAAAGCCAATCAACAATTGCAAACAAGCTAAGACTTCTTCGCCTTACATATGAGGAGCAGGAATGGATTGTAAATGCAGGATTGAGCGAAAGACACGCAAGGCTCTTTTAAGAATTGAAGATGACGCTTTAAGACATGAGGCTCTGTCAAAAATAATTTCGGAGAATCTCAACACAAGTCAGACTGATGAACTCGTCGGCATTTTAATTAATTCAGTACCAAAAACAACAAAATCCAAAGGTACAAGCAAAGCGGTGATAAAAGACTTACGAATTTTTCTTAACACAATCAACAAGGCTATTGATACAATGCGTCTTGCAGGAATCGACGCACAATCAGACAAAAAAGACACAGACAATTTTATTGAATACACAATTCGGATTCCTAAAAGACATCAAGAGCCTGATGCAGAAAAAACTGCTTAATTCACTTTTCAGAGGGTGCGAAAGCATCCGTTCCACTCATACCCATTTCCTTATCTAAACCCCTTGCAAAGAGTCGCACAGTAATGTGCGGCTTTTTGCGTTGTATAGTTTTTATTTTTTGGTTACACAGGAAATGTTTCACGTGAAACATTTGCTTTTGATTAAGAAAAAAAGTTGCATTAAATCCCAAAAAATCTTCAAAATAGCTTTAAAAATGGTGTGCATTATGATATAATTTTAAAGTAAAAGATATAAAAATCATAAAAACAAAAGACAAGGTGATTTTTTGGCAAAAATAATTGCAATATCAAACCAAAAGGGAGGTGTGGGAAAGACCACAACCTCCGTTAATCTTGCGGCTTGTCTGGGAAAAATGGGAAAGAAAACATTGCTTGTTGACGCTGATCCACAGGGAAATGCCACAAGCGGTGTCGCTATTGATAAGAGCAAAGTTAAGTTTTCAACTTACTCAATTCTTGTTGACGGTGCAAAAGCCGAACAATGTGTTCTTACAACCCCGTATGACAATCTGCATATTCTTCCGTCAAGCCTTGATTTGGCTGCCGCAGAGCTTGAAATTGCAGAAAAACCGCACAGAGAGGCACTTTTAAAGAATGCTTTGCTCCCGATAAAGCAGTATTATGATTACATAATCATCGATTGTCCTCCGTCACTCGGACTTATCACGGCAAATGCGTTGACGGTTGCCGACACATTTCTTGTGCCGATTCAATGCGAATATTATGCACTTGAGGGATTGTCACAGCTTATCAATACGGTAAGAAGAATAAAAAGACAGTACAACGAATCAATTGAAATTGAAGGCGTTCTGCTAACAATGTATGACGGACGACTTAATCTTACACAACAGGTAGTAGATGAAGTGAAAAAATTCTTCCCACGAAAGGTTTTCAAAACAGTTGTTCCGAGGGGAGTAAGACTTTCCGAAGCACCGAGCTTTGGTATGCCTGTTATCTACTACGACAAATCCTGTAAGGGCAGTCAGGCATATACGGCACTTGCCGAGGAAATAGTCGGAAAGGAGAGAGGCTGATTTGGCAAAAAAACTCGGTGGTCTTGGAAAAGGCCTTAACGCAATATTTATAGAGAACGATTCCGAAACAGAGGGCGGAACAGTAACACTTAAAATTTCGGAGATTGAACCGAACCGCACTCAGCCGAGAAAAGAATTTGACGAACAGGCTTTGTCAGAGCTTGCAGAGAGTATTTCACAGCACGGACTTTTACAGCCGTTGCTTGTTCGTCCGCTTACACTCGGCGGTTATCAGATTGTTGCAGGTGAGAGAAGATACAGAGCAAGCCGTATGGCAGGCCTTACCGAAGTCCCTGTTATAATAAAGGAGCTTACCGATACCGAAACAATGGAGATTGCTCTTATTGAAAATCTTCAGCGTGAGGATTTAAGCCCTGTTGAAGAGGCGCTCGGCTACAAGGCTCTTATTGATGAACATGGTTTTTCACAGGAAGAAGTTGCAAAGTCGGTCGGAAAATCCCGTCCCGCAGTTGCAAATGCATTAAGACTTCTTAAACTTCCCGATAACATAATGGAATATCTCAAAGACGGCAAAATCTCGGCAGGTCATGCAAGAGCATTGCTTACGCTTGAGAATGAAGAACTTATGACGGAGCTTGCAGATGAAATTGTTGCAAAAGATCTTTCGGTAAGACAGGTTGAGAAAATCTGCAAGAAAAAACCGACAGTTCAGAAGGAAGAGAAGCCTGAGAAAAAGCTTCGTTCTACAGCATGGTTGAACTTGCACTCTCGGAAAGCCTTGGACGAAAAATCAGCGTTTCAAAGAGCAAGGGCAAGCAAGGCGGTGTTCTTCAGATTGAATTCTATTCGGACGAAGAACTGACAGAGCTTTCAAACAAACTTAAATAACATTACATAAAGAGGTATTTTAGAATGATAGATATTAAATTTTTAAGAGAAAATCCCGACGCAGTAAAAGAAAATATCAAAAAGAAGTTTCAGGATTACAAGCTTCCGCTTGTTGATCAGGTAATTGAGCTTGATGAGCAGAGCAGAGCCGTTAAAAAACAGGCTGATGAACTCCGTTCAAACAGAAACAAAATTTCAAAGCAGATTGGCTCTCTTATGGCTCAGGGCAAAAGAGAAGAGGCTATGGCTCTTAAAGAAGAAGTTACAAAGCAGGCACAACAGCTTGCTGAGCTTGAAAAGCAGGAATCAGACCTTTCTGCAAAGGTAACGGAAATCATGATGCAGATTCCAAACATTATTGATCCGTCTGTTCCGATTGGTAAGGATGACAGTCAGAATGTTGAAATTGAGAAGTTCGGCGATCCGTTTGTACCTGATTTTGAAATTCCTTATCACACAGAAATTATGGAAAAATTCAATGGTATCGACCTTGATTCTGCAAGAAAGGTTGCGGGTAACGGTTTCTATTATCTTATGGGCGATATTGCAAGACTTCACAGTGCAGTAATAGCATATGCCCGTGATTTTATGATTAACAGAGGTTTCACATACTGTGTACCGCCTTTTATGATCAGAAGTAATGTTGTAACAGGCGTTATGAGCTTTGCCGAGATGGATTCAATGATGTACAAGATTGAGGGCGAGGACCTTTATCTTATCGGCACAAGCGAACATTCAATGATTGGTAAGTTCATTGACACAATCAACAAGGAAGAAAATCTTCCTTACACTCTCACAAGCTATTCGCCTTGCTTCAGAAAAGAAAAGGGTGCTCACGGCATTGAGGAGAGAGGCGTTTACAGAATTCATCAGTTTGAAAAGCAGGAAATGATTGTTGTTTGTAAGCCTGAGGACAGCAAAATGTGGTTTGACAAGCTTTGGCAGAACACAGTAGACCTTTTCCGTTCAATGGATATTCCTGTTCGTACACTCGAATGTTGTTCGGGCGACCTTGCTGACCTCAAGGTTCGTTCACTTGATGTTGAAGCCTGGTCACCTCGTCAGAAAAAATATTTTGAGGTTGGTTCATGTTCAAATCTCGGTGATGCACAGGCTCGCCGCCTTAAAATCAGAGTTACAGGCGAGGACGGCAAGAAATACTTTGCACATACTCTTAACAACACGGTTGTTGCACCTCCGAGAATGCTCATTGCGTTCCTTGAGAACAACCTTAACGAAGATGGCACAATCAGGATTCCTGAGGCTCTTCGTCCTTACATGGGCGGTATGGAAGTTATCAAGTAATCAACATACTGTGTTCTCACAAAAATCAGCAAACTATAGCAAATATCTAAACAAAATTATAAAATTATATTGACATTGTACCATACTAATGGTATAATTTACCTTGCTAAAATCCCTTGAAAGAGGTTAACGGAGGTAATTATTATGAAACAGAGAAGTGTAGGTATTGCAATTCTTCTTACAATCATCACTTGCGGTATTTACGGAATTTACTGGCTCATTATGCTCAATGACGAAACAAACTATGTTTCAGGTCATCAGCAGGACGGTACATCAGGCGGAGTTGTATTCTTGCTCACACTTGTGACTTGCGGTATTTACGGTTATTACTGGTGCTACAAGCAGGGTGAAAAGCTCAATGAAGCAAAGATGCAGAGAGGTATTATGGTTGATTCAAGTGCTTCGGTACTTTATCTTATACTTTCAATCTTTGGTCTTAGCATTGTTTCTTATGCTCTTATGCAGAGTGAGCTTAACAAGATGCTTCCTCCACAGTAATCAATGAAAAAAAGATTATTAAAATTTTCAACGGCTGCGATTATTTTGGTCGCAGCCGGTGTTTTATATTATTTAATTGTTTCGTTTACCGGCTTTGCAATTCCGTGTGTATTCCGAAAGATAACGGGACTTTATTGCCCAGGCTGCGGTGTTACGGGAATGTTGACTCATATTGTAAGACTTGATTTTAAGGGCGCTTTTGAGTGCAATCAGGTTTTGTTTGTAATCTCACCGTTCATTCTGTATCTGCTCGGAAAAATGCTTTACGGCTACATAAGGTACGGCAGGCTTACTCTGAAAAAATTTGACACGGTTCTGACATTTGTGCTGATAGGAATACTGCTCGTTTTCGGAGTTGTCAGAAATCTTCCGCCTTTTGACATTTTAAGACCGTATGGATAAGATGTTAATAACTTTCTGAAAATTAGAAATCCCCGAACATTTTTGTGTTCGGGGATTGTTGTTATGATGTTAAGAAAATACGAAAAGTTTTCAACATTGAATCAACGGTGATTCATCACTTTAAATCACTGAAAGAAATTCTTGAGTATGTATCATTGTTGAGTGTAAGAGTGTCGCCGTCAACAGAGTATGTGTATTTATCTGTTTGTTTTTTGTCGGAGGTTGTGTATGTTGAAACAATTTTACCTTCGCTTGCCGTGTAGTTTGAATATGCAAACATATAGTCAAAAAGATTCTGATACATAATTCCGCTCTTGTCAAAGCAGAGATACTCACCGCTTTCTGATTTCCAACAGCCTACAAGCTTATCATCAATTGATGCGTCTTTGTCGGGGGTGGGAATAAAGTCGGGATCGTCTGTTTTCTTGAGCGTTGAAACCGCCTTTGTATCCGTATTTGTCAGCTCGGCAGTTTTTTTGTCATCTGAAAGCTTGTAGGTGTAAGTTCCGTTCAGTCCGAAAACAAGCTTTGTGGTAAATGTCGGATTGTTGTCATCATCGGTATCGTAGCTGTATTTGCCGAAATATCCCGAAGTTCCACTGATGAGTATAGACTTGCCCTCGCCGTTAAACATATAGTAAAAGCTTGCATACTGCGAACCCTCGCCCGAGGTTATCTGCCATGTGCCTACAAGGTCATCTTCGTCATTTTCTTTGCAGGTATGCAATGATTTCAAGTCAAACGATTCATTCGTCGTACCGGATTTTGCAGTGCCTTCAGTAGCCTGTACGGTTGTCTGAGCTTCAGTGGGTTTTGTGGTATCAGCTGTTGAAGAATTTGCCGAGTCGGAACACCCTGCAAATACTGCAATCGAAAGAGCGATTGTACCGACTAAAACGCTTTTTTTGAAAATCTGTTTTGTTATGTTCATTTTATACCTCTGTTATCACATAATAAGCCTGTCACGGTAACCAAAATAAAGCAAATATTCAGTAAAACAGGTAATACAATACTATTTTATAATTTACGGAACATATTGTCAATACAGAAAAATGAATTACAAATTTTTTGTTTAAAAAAACTTTTTCTGTCTTGATAATCACAGGTCGATTTGTTATAATAATAGGTAACAATAAAAATCGAATTTTGTAGTATGGAGGAATAATATGCTGAATACAAGTTATGACGAAAAATTTGGCAAGAAGGGCCTTACATTCGACGATGTTCTCCTTATTCCGGGCGAATCAGATGTTGAACCCAAGAATGTTGATGTGTCAACTCATCTTACCAAGACCATCAAGCTTAACACTCCGCTTATGACTGCCGCTATGGATACCGTTACAGAAACAGATATGGCAATTGCCATGGCTCGTGAGGGCGGCGTTGGTATTATTCATAAGAATATGTCAATTGAAAAGCAGGCAGATCAGGTTGACAGAGTAAAGAGAAGTGAAAACGGTGTTATCGTTAATCCGTTCTTCCTTTCTCCCGAGAACACAGTAAGAGATGCAGATGAACTTATGGGTAAGTACAAAATTTCAGGTGTTCCGATTTGCCGTGACGGCAAGCTTGTCGGCATTATTACAAACCGTGATATGCGTTTTATGACAGGCTCCGATTTTGCACAGCCGATTTCTGCTGTTATGACGCACGAAAACCTTGTTACCGCCCCTGTCGGTACAACTCTTAAGCAGGCTCAGCAGATTCTCCGTGAGCACAGAATCGAAAAGCTCCCGATTGTCGGCAAGGACGGCAGTCTTAAAGGACTTATCACAATCAAAGATATTGAAAAGAGCGTTCAGTATCCCAACTCTGCCGTGATGACAAGGGCAGACTCATCTGCGGTGCCGCTATCGGTGCTACAAAGGATGTTCTTGACAGAGTTGCCGCTCTTATTGAGTCACAGGTTGATGTTGTTGTTCTTGACTCAGCACACGGTCACAATTCAAATGTTGTTCAGTCTGTTGCAAAGGTTAAGAAAGCATATCCGAACCTTCCTCTTATCGCAGGTAACATTGCTACGGCAGAAGCAGCAAAGGCTCTTATTGATGCAGGCGCAGACGCTATTAAGGTTGGTATCGGTCCGGGTTCTATCTGTACAACAAGAATCGTTGCAGGTATCGGTGTTCCTCAGATTACAGCTATCTATGACGCCGCTTGTGAAGCGTCAAAGTACGGTATTCCTGTAATCGCAGACGGCGGTATCAAGTACAGCGGTGATATCGTTAAGGCACTTGCCGCAGGCGGCAGTGTTGTAATGGTCGGCTCACTTGTTGCAGGTTGTGCCGAAAGCCCCGGAGACAACGAAATCTATCAGGGCAGACAGTTTAAGGTTTACAGAGGCATGGGCAGTCTCGGAGCAATGGGCAAAGGCAGTGCAGACAGATACTTCCAGGCAAGTAACAACAAGTTTGTTCCCGAAGGTGTTGAAGGTCGTGTACCTTACAAGGGACCTCTTTCAGACACAATTTATCAGATGCTCGGCGGACTTCGTGCAGGTATGGGTTACACAGGCTGTGCAACAATCAAGGATCTTCATGAAAAGGCAAGATTTGTTCAGATTTCAGGTGCAGGTCTGCGTGAAAGCCATCCGCATGATATTCAGATTACAAAAGAAGCTCCTAACTACTCTTATCATTCATAATTGATAAATCATAAATATTTGCATAAAATAAAAGAAAAGGATGTGCCGACAGTTTATGTACAGACTCGGAATTGATCTGGGCGGAACAAACATTGTAGCCGGTGTTGTTGACGAAAATTACGAAATTATCGCAAAGGCAAGCTGTAAAACAAATGTGCCCCGTCCCGAAAGCGAAATCTGCGACAGTATGGCAGATGTTGCATTAAAGGCAATTGAAAAAGCAAAACTCACAATTGATGATATTGAGTCAATCGGTATCGGTGTACCGGGTGCGGTTAATCCGAAAACAGGCGTTATAGAGTATTCGGCTAATCTTTTCTTCCATAACTGGCAGGTTGTCAAGATGATGGAGGAAAGACTCAATACAAAGATTTGCGTTGAAAACGATGCAAACGCTGCTGCCCTCGGCGAGTATCTTGCAGGCAGTGCAAAGGGTGCAAAAAATGCGATTGCAATAACACTCGGCACAGGTATCGGCGGCGGTATCATTATTAACGGCAAGATTTACAGCGGTTCTAACTATGCAGGTGCTGAGCTTGGACATATGGTTATCGTTAAAGACGGTAAGGAATGTGCGTGCGGCAGAAAGGGCTGTTGGGAGGCGTATGCGTCTGCAACAGGTCTTATTAACCTCACAAAGCAGGAAATCCTCAAGGAGAACTTCGATTTCAGCTATATGCTCAAGTCATGTGACGGTGATATTAACAAGGTTACAGGCAAGACTGCGTTTGATGCTGTTCTTGCAGGTGATGCAAATGCCAAAACCGTAATTGACGAGTATATCGGTTATCTCGCTTGCGGCCTTGTGAATATTATTAATATTTTCCAGCCGGATATCCTTTGTATCGGCGGCGGTATTTCAAATCAGGGCGAGAATCTTCTTGCTCCGCTCCGTACGATTGTTGAAAAGGAAAGATATACAAAGCATAACGATAAGCAGACAGTCATCTGCAAGGCAAGCCTTGGCAATGATGCGGGCATTATCGGTGCGGCTTTTCTTGAATAATTGACAAACTGTTAAAATTTACTTCGTGATTTCGGGCGGAAAAATGTATTTTCTGCCCGAAAAGCGGATTTTAAAATAATAAAAACTTTTTTGAAAAATTTAAAAAAAGTGTTGACAAATCGTCCTTTTTGCCCTATAATAAATCTTGCTGATTTCGGTTAGAAATCCTCATGTATTACATGGCGGAATAGCTCAGTTGGCTAGAGCATTCGGTTCATACCCGAAGTGTCGTAGGTTCAAGTCCTATTTCCGCTACCATATTTGGCCCGGTGGTCAAGCGGTTAAGACACCGCCCTTTCACGGCGGTAACACGAGTTCGATTCTCGTCCGGGTCACCAAATATATTTGCCGGTGTGGTGGAATAGGCAGACACAAGGGACTTAAAATCCCTCGGTCATTGCGACCGTACCGGTTCAAGTCCGGTCACCGGCACCAAAAAACAGCCACGAGGGCTGTTTTTTTCGTTTCGGTGATTTTTTAATTGTATAGTTGTTGCTGTTTAAGGACCATCCGTTTTGGATGGTCTTTCTTGATTATTTGTGAATATATCATTGACAAGATATGTTTATTAGTTTAAAATTAAGGCAGATAGTATAAATACTTTTTTGTTGCATACAGATATTTGTATGCTAAAGAAAAGGGTGTGGTGTGCTATTAATAATACGAAGGAGGAAACTAATATGGCTGTTCTTGCAGTACCAATGGATAAAACATTTGAAGTTGCTGTTGATAAGGTCGAAAATTTCGATAAAAAAGCAAAAGAGCATTCCGGAAAACATCTTCTTCAGGATAGGTTGAAAAAGCACAACAAAGGTGATGTTGAGTGGGATTTGAAGAAGTAAAAAAGTTTAAATATAAATTTAAGAGAATTTCCTCAATTAACATTGAATTAATTGAGGAATTTTCTTGTGGTTTAGAAGAACTTGACAAAAAGCTTATACAGATGAAAGAAAACGACGAGGGAACTACATTTGTTTTTCTGGATGAAACAAATGGTCAGATAATCGGATATTGTACCTATTGTGCATCAGGACTGAAAAAAGCTTATGAAAATGATTCAATAACTTATCCTGCAGCAGAAATAAAATATTTTGCAATAGATAAAACCTATCAGCATAAATCTTATGACGATGATTTTAAATTCAGCGATTTAATGTTGTGTGAGGTTTTGAAAAAATTGATTGAGATTTCCGAAGAAGCAATTTCTTTTGATTATATCTTATTGTATTCAGTACCCGAGGCTGTAAACTTTTACAAAAGAAATGGATTTTGTGAATTTACAGAGTTTATGAAAAAGGATTCTTACAACTATATTGACGGGTGTATTCCGATGTTTTTTACATTATAATTAAACACAACAAAGCCTTGCAAGTAAAAAAATTGCAAGGCTTTTATAATTTGGGTGGGAACATAAACTTATGTTGAAACAGTTTTTATTCTCGACTATAACCGACGGAACAGCGAGATAGCTTGCGTAGCAAACATAGTTTGCCAACGGCAAATATAACCTGCCAACGGCAGATATATATGAAAATGACCTACTGAAAAACAGCAGGTCATTTTCGGAGAGAGTATATTTTAAGAAGAAAGATTTATACGATTCTTCGGTGTTAATAAAATTGTATTTATGTATGTTTGGTGGAGAGAAAGGAAATTTGTATCAAAAAAATTTATGAATAGGATCTGCACAAATCCATGCTGTAAACCATATTGTCCTTTGAAACCATGGTTATGGGGGTTGTGGGGGAAAGCTCGTTAAACTTTACAAGAAAGCTGTTGTCTTTTCCGTCGTGCATACCCGTTACAATGCGTTCAACATTGTTGTCACCTACAAATTCGGCAGTAACCTTTGGTGCGTCATCCGAAAACATCACGGTCATATCTGCACCCGATTCCTTTGCAATAAGGTAAAGATACTCGATTTCATCACTTACTGACGAATAGTCTGACATCGGTTTTAAAACGCTCATAACTCTGAGTTCGCAATCAGAGCTGTCGGCAATTTCTTTGGCAATTCGGATAATTCTGTCACAGTTGTACTGACTTGTGACGCAGGCAAGAACTGCCGACTTCGTGTTTTTCAATTTTTTCACCTCCTTTTTTTATTGTGACTATATCATAACAGCCGTTTTTGACGGAAAAATATTCATATTGTGAACTTATTGTGAATTTTTGCTTTTTTAATAAATGTGCGCAAAATTTAAAAAATTCAGTATTTATCGGCATTTTCAGAAAATTATTTTAAAAATAGTATGTGAGTATACTAGAGTATATGAGAGTAAACAAGCGTATTTGAGAGATTGTTCAAAGCTAAATTAAATTTTTTCAAAAAAGTGTTGACAATGGGCATAAATTGTAATATAATCAATCTCACAGTGAAAAAATACAGGAGGATATTGTTATGTCAACTTTTTTAGCTAAACCAAACGAAGTTGAGCGCAACTGGTATGTAATTGATGCAGCCGGCAAGTCACTCGGTCGTGTAGCAGCTCAGGCAGCTACTCTCCTCAGAGGTAAGAACAAGGCTACTTTTACTCCCAATGTTGACTGTGGTGATCATGTAATCATCATCAACTGCAAGGACGCTGTTCTTACAGGTAACAAGCTCACACAGAAGAAGTGGCAGCGCCACACAGGCTATATCGGCCATCTTAAGGAAACTCGTTACGATACACTTATGGCAACAAAGCTACAAAGGCTATGGAGCTTGCTGTTAAGGGTATGCTTCCTAAAAATACACTCGGCAGAGCAGCTCTTTTAAGATTAAGACTCTTTGAGGGTGCAGAACACAATCATCAGGCTCAGAAGCCTGCAATGATTGAAGACTAATTGAAGGAGGCAAAAGATAATGTACGATAAGACACCTTATTTTTACGGTACAGGCAGAAGAAAAAGTTCTGTTGCTCGTGTAAGACTTTATCAGGGCACAGGCAAAATCACAATCAACGATCGTGACATTGACGATTACTTTGGTCTTGAAACACTCAAGCTCATCGTAAGACAGCCTCTCGCTCTTACAGAAACAGACGAGAAGTTCGACATCGTTTGCAGAGTATCAGGCGGCGGCGTAACAGGCCAGGCCGGTGCTATCCGTCACGGTATTTCAAGAGCTCTTCTTCAGTATGACACAGAGAATCTCCGTGGCAAACTCAAGAAGGCAGGCTTCTTAACTCGTGATCCGAGAATGAAAGAGCGTAAGAAATACGGTCTTAAAGCAGCTCGTAGAGCTCCTCAGTTCTCAAAGAGATAATCAAATTTATATTGCTTATCAGCTCCGAAGTTTCGACTTCGGAGTTTCTTTTTGTGCTGACTTCGGGTCCTCGGAGCAAAGCTCCTGCGGCGCAGCTAAAAACAGTCCGCAGGACTGTTTTCTTAACGCTGCTACAGTTCTCAAAGAGATAATCAAATTTACATTGCTTATCAGCTCCGAAGTTTCGACTTCGGAGTTTTTTTTACAAAAAATTTCGTAGGGCGGATATTATGCGCCCGCCACAATCAAATTCTTTGTTTATACATATTTAATTTGGCGTAATTAAACTTGTGTATTTATTTTGCATAGATGATTAACATTCTATCTTCACGAATGGGGAACGGCGGTTTGCCGTATATATAAAAAGGACTGAAGGATAACCGCTTTCAGTCCTTTTGGTGTTTATTTGGTGTTTATTAAATGTTAAAAACTTTTAATGGGTAGGATTACTTATTGTTTTCGTCCTTTTTTTCTTTGAAAGCGAAGAAACGCTGTCCGATGTAGTTGAATGCAACAAATAGGCATGCGCCTACTATCATTGAGAAGTTTCCTGCAAACTTTTCAACACTCCAGCCGAACATTGTCCAGCTGTTTGCCGTACAGAGCATATTGATGAGCGGAATTGCAATTCCGTAGGCAAGTCCGTAGCATATTGCAATATTGAGTGCAAATTTAACGATTGGTTTCCAGCCCTTGTCCTTGTTTTTGAAAGTGAAGTATTTGTTGAGAAAATAGCTTAAAATACTGCCGAGAATGTAGCCGATAAGCGATGAAACCCATTCATTCCAACCACAGAGGTTAAAGAACAGAAATTGAAGTCCCATACCCACAACCGTGTTTAAAATTCCGACAAGTATAAACTTCCAAAATTTAATGTCAAAAAACTGCTTTATAAAATTACCCATTAACCGTTAATCTCCTTATCATCTTTTTCTTCGTTATCTTCATCTTCAAAATTGGAGAATTTTGTAATGTAAATAGGTCTGTCCTTGGCTTCCATATAAATTTTTCCTATGTATTCGCCAAGAATACCGATTGACATTTCGGTGATTCCGCCCATAAAGAGGATTGCGCACAGCGTGGTGACATAACCGGGTGTGGTAATTCCGAGAAAAAGCGTTTGAATCAGCGTTATTATAATGTATATGAGCGAAATTACAAAGATGATAAATCCCATAACAGCCGTGAATCTGAGCGGTGCAACCGAAAAGCTTGTGATTCCCTCAATCGCATATTTGAACAGACTTGAGAATTTCCATGTTGTCTGACCAAGCTGACGGTCAACTGTTTTGTAGGCAATCCATTTTGTATTGAAGCCAACCCATGAGAAAATGCCCTTTGAAAATCTTTGAACTTCGCTGAGTTCAAGGATTGAGTCAACCATCTGACGGCTCATCATACGGAAGTCCATTGCGCCGTAGGGCATTTTTACATCTGTAAGCCTATTTGAAAGCTTGAAGAACAGTTTTGAAAAAATTCCTCTGAACTTGCTTTCGCCCTCACGGTCGGCACGCTTTGTAGCACAGCAGTCGTAACCCTCATGTTCAACAGCCTGAATCATCTGAGGGAACAACTGCGGAGGATGCTGAAGGTCGGCGTCCATAACAACAACATAGTCAGCCGTTGTATGCTTGAGTCCGGCATACATTGCCGCCTCTTTGCCAAAATTTCGTGAGAACGAAATATACTTGATATTGTTAAAAGTTTTTGCAAGCTTTTTCATAATGAGATAGGTCCTGTCCTTACTGCCGTCATTTACAAGTATGTATCTGAAAGAATACTCGGGCAGAGAGTTGATAACCTTGTTGGTTTCAAGCACAAAATGCTCAAGTCCGGCTTCTTCATTATAGCAGGGAACAACTAAGTCTATGGTTTTCATTTTTTACATCACCTTTATAAAGTTAAACTCACCGCATAGGGGTGAGAACAGTAGCACTTGTTTTTTATCTGAATGATAATCTGCTTTGTCTGTAAATAGTTGTATTTAGATTTAAATCGGAGCAAGCAACACTTTGCTCGCAAGGAGCAGAGCTTGCGACAGATTGCAATCAGTGCGAAGGAGCGAAAGCTCCTTGGAATTTAGAGGGAGTGAAACTCACACTAAATTCCAAAGATAATCTCCGACCTCAAAGAGGTGGAGATTATCCGCACTTAGATTATAACAAAGCTAACGCCAAAAGTCTATTTTTTTTAAGATTTTTATGTTTTTTTATTTACATCACACACGAAAAGCGTTAAAATAGAATGGATTACTTGTACCCGATTGCATTTTTGTGCATATCGGAAAACAATTACAAAATATTTCGGAGGTCAAATTATGCCCGCTGTAAAGAAAAGGAAGAAGGCTGAGCCTGTTACGCTGAATAACAAGAGCAACGGCAAAGGCTTTTTCTCAAAAAACATGTTTATCGTTTTGGCTTTTGTCATACCGTTTGTGCTTATGACAGCCGCTTTCGGAGTTATGAAGGTTTCGCCGTTCGGTGACAATCAGATTCTCGTAACCGACCTGTGGCATCAGTATTATCCGTTCCTTGCGGATATGCAGGAAAAACTTAAACACGGCGAATCGCTGTTCTGGTCATGGACGCAGGGCGGAGGTGTAAACTACTTTGCACTTATGTCATACTACCTTATGAGCCCGCTGAATTTTCTTACGGTATTTTTGCCGAGTGAATGGCTGAGAGAATTTTTGATGTTCTCTGTTGTAATCAAGGTTGCATGTGCAAGTATGTTTATGGCAATCTTCTTACGCAGTCTTTTTAAGAAGAATGATTTTTCTCTTGTGATTTTCGGATGCAGTTTCGGCTTTTGTGCATTCTTTATGGGCTACTATTGGAACACAATCTGGCTTGATACGGTTTGTATCACACCGCTTGTTGCTCTTGGTACAGTAAAGCTCTTCACAGAGGGCAAGTTCAGACTTTACATAGTTTCGCTTGCACTTTCACTTTTGACTAACTATTATATAGGTTTGTTCGCCTTGCATTTTTGTACTGTTGTCATTCATTGCATACAACATTGTAAAATGGGACGGCATCAAAAAGTTTGCAACAAATCTTCTTCGCACAGGCATCTGCTCATTGATTGCAATCGGACTTACTGCGTTTTTCCTGTTGCCGGCATTCTTCGGTCTGCAAAACACAAACGCATCGGGGGCAACTTTCCCGACAACCTTTGCAATCAATATAGGCTCGACAAATGACCTTATGGGTGTGCTTGAGGCAATCAGAAAGATTCTTTCCAATTTCATAACATTTGCCGCTCCTGCAATTAAAGAGGCTGACGCATTGCCTAACATTGCCTGCGGTACACTTTCTCTTGTACTCGGAATTCTTTTCTTCACAAGCAAGAAAATTTCGCTCAAAGAGAAAATCGTTGACGGTTGCCTTATCGGTTTTATGATTATCAGCTGTATCATCAGACAGCTTGACTACATCTGGCACGGTTTCCACTTTACAAATATGATTCCGTACCGTTTCAGCTATCTTATCAGCTTTGTACTTGTTGTTATGGCATTCAGAGCTTTTATGCTCCTGGAATCAAGCTCTTGCTGGGATGTTATTCTTGCCGCACTTTTTGTTGCACTTGTTATCATCTTCGGTATCGGCACACAGGAGACTTATGCGCTTGTCGGCACGGCAGTTATTGCGGCTGTAATCTGCGTTCTGCTTTTCCTCTATACAAAGAGAATTGTTCCGAAACAGGTTCTTTTGATTGTATTCGGCGTAATCATAATAGGCGAGAGTGCCGCCGCAGGTTATATCGGTGTTAAGACAACAACTGTAACGGGTACTTACGATTATCCGAGAGGCGAGGAGAATACTGCACAGGTAATTGACTATATGGACAGCCTTGAAAGCAACACAACCGAAATGTGGAGAGCGGAGATGACATCAACTCAGACGCTTAACGATGCGGCTCTCAACCACTACAACGGACTTTCGATGTTCAACTCAATGGCTAATGTGGATATGACCGTGCTGTTTGAAAACTTTGGCATGATGGGTTGGAAGAGCGGTAACCGCTATACCTATGCCGAGGGTTCACCGGTTACAAACCTCTTTATGAATCTTAAATATCTTATTGCCCGTGACAATATCTATATGAACACCTATGACCTTACAGAGGTTTACGGTGTCGGTAATGTAAAGCTTTTGCAGAACAATCACTATCTGCCGATGGGCTTTATGACAAACTCCGCACTTGCAAGCTGGCAGGTTGATGAAAACGAAGATCAGTTCAATCCGTTTGACAAACAGAATGAATTTTTCAAACTTGCAACAGGCATTAAGGATGATGTTTACACTCCGCTTGATGTTGTTTCACAGGGACACACAGACTACAATCAGTTCCCCGTAAATAAGACAGGTTACGGACGATATTCATTCAGCTGTACCGATACAACAGTTACTCCGCATGTAAAATGGAATTACGAAGCACCTAAGGACGGCTTATATCTTATGTATGCGGATATTTCGGGCGGTGACGATGTTACCGTTATGATTAACGATGTTGCTCAGAGCAAGACCTACGGTATGGGCAGAAGCTACATTGCCTGCATCGGTCAATGCAAAAAGGGCGACAAGATTTCCGTTTATTCAAATCTCCAGCAGGGACAGTCGGGTTCTGCAATGGTATTTGTCGATGTTCTGAATCAGGATGTCTTTGAAGAAGGTTACAATAAGCTTTCAAAGAGCGTAATGACAACAACAAAGCTTACAGGCAGTTCTATGGAGGGAACAATCAATGCACAGGAAAACGGATTGTTCTACACCTCTGTTCCGTATGAAGAAGGCTGGAAGGCATATGTTGACGGCAAGGAGGTAACAATTACTCCTGTCGGAAACGCACTTGTTGCATTCAATCTTGACAAGGGTGAGCATACAATCAAGCTTGAGTATTATCCAAAGGGATTTGCAATGGGCTTGACCGTGACAATCATATGTGCCGCAACCTTTGCGTTTCTCTGTGTATGGACATATATCATCAAAAAACGCAGAAAAAAGAAAGGCGATATTTCTGAAAATCCCGAAGAAGTTCAGGTTAACGCTGAATAATAGAATTAAATATCTTTAAACATTACCGCCGTACAGCGAAAAATCTGTACGGCGGTTTTTCTTTAATTTAACAAAATGCACAAAAAAACATCGTGAAATTCTATAACATAAATAATAAAAAAACTATCAATACTTATTTAATTATGCTATAATAATGTTAGTTATAAAGCTCTATTTTAAATTGCAATAAAAAATAAAATTAATTAAATTAACCATATGTTCTAATTAACTTAACTAAGTTTAGGATCGTCATTTTGGGTGATGTTGATAGAAATGGTGATATTGACATAATTGATGCAACATTGATTCAGAAAATGGCATTAAATATAACAAGGGGGACTAACTAATGAAAAAGATATTAGCAATATTACTTGTAGGAGTTATGTCTGTTACAGCATTTGGCTTTAATGCATCTGCTGTTGAAAAAACAGACGCTGAAATTCAGCAGGAAAAGCTAGGTTACATATTGAAGTTGAATAAAGATATTTGGTTGGATTGTGCAGTGATATATGATGGAGTTTGGCCGTCAATAATGGACAACGCAAGAGAAGTGTATGATACTGACGGTTTATCGGCAGATGAATATACTGTTGCACTAAAACAGGTTTATGATATGTATTACGATGCACCGCTTGTTAATATTGAATATGCAGAGGCTACATATAAAAATGCTTTGAAAGAAGAAAATTATAATAATTGGTATTCAGAAAATGAATGGAATGATTTTCAGGAAAAGTTAAAAAATCTTGGTGACGCATTTGATTATTATTATGCACATAAGAATGAATTTCCGTGTAATCAACTTACAAAAGCATTTAAAGAGATGATGACATCTTACAACAAAATGACCAATGCGTATACCGTCAAAGGTGATGTGAACGGTGACGGTGAAGTAAATATTGAAGATGCAACGCTTGTTCAAAAATATGTTGCTCATATTGAGAACCTTACAGGTGCGCAGAAAATGCTGACAAATGAAAAAAATTATGAAAACATTACGGTCACGACTGCAACAAACCTTCAGAAACATATCGTAGGTCTTGAGCCTGAATTTAAAAACAATGATATTTTCATTGACGAACAGAGTTGTGTAAGTTCACTTGACGACACTCTGCGTTGGTATAATTACTGCAATTTCAATATCTGTCCTCGCAGAAATGATGTAACAAGTGGCACATACATAGATAATAATTTTATTTGCATGGATAAAATTTTTGGATACAGAATATGGTGTGACAAAAATGGATATGATTACCTCTAACTGAATAAGGTGAATAAATTAAACCGCCGTACAGCGAAAAATCTGTACGGCGGTTTTTGTTGTAAAACAATCAGTAGGTGCAGTCATCCGATGAACGCACCTACAGTTGATTGCACAAACGATTACAATACTATGCCCTGGTGCAATAATTTCCTATATCATACTGCCTTTACTTATCTCCCGATTTTGTACACAGGGCGGCGATAAGTCCGAAAACTATTGCGGCGGAGATTCCTGCGGCGGCGCTTGTAAGACCTCCTGTAAGAATTCCGAGTGCGCCGTCCTGAGCGAGCGCCTTTCGCACGCCCTCGCTCATAAGAAAACCAAATCCGCTGATCGGCACACTTGCGCCGGCACCCGCAAAATCAACAAGCGGTTTGTACAGTCCGATTGCCCCCAGAATTACGCCTGCGACAACAAAGCCCGTAAGTATTCTTGCGGGAGTGAGTTTTGTTTTGTCAATGAGAATCTGACCTGCCACGCAGATCAGTCCGCCAACCCAGAATGCATTTACATATTGCATACTGACACTTCCTTTGTTTTGTCATTATCAATAAATATTGTTCCGAGTTTTTGGTGAATAATTCCCCAAGACATTTCTTTATGTGATGAAAAACTGAATTTTTGTGAGATTGCGTTGATTTATTTGGAAAAACTCTACACAAACTGCTCGTTTTATAGTATAATCAATAATGTTCGTTTCTGTGTTTTTGTACGGCACATTCAAATCACAGAAATTACGCAATTAATTTTAAGGAGTGAAAAGTCACATGGTCGAGGTTAAAAACCTTACAAAATTTTATGGCAGCATAAAGGCCGTTGATGACATCAGCTTCACTGTTGAAACAGGTGAAGTTCTGGGATTTCTCGGACCTAACGGTGCGGGCAAATCCACAACAATGAATATGATAACAGGTTACCTTTCATCAACAAGCGGTACTGTTACCATTGACGGATGCGAAATTCTTGACGATCCGATTCACGCAAAGTCAAAAATCGGTTATCTTCCCGAAATTCCGCCTTTGTACATTGATATGACGGTTAAAAAATATCTTGAGTTTATGTTTGACCTCAAGAAGGTGAAGCTGCCGAAAAAGGAACACATTGACGAGGTTATGCGTTTGACAAAAATTACGGAGCAGGCTGACAGAATTATCAAGCATCTGTCAAAAGGTTATCGCCAGCGTGTAGGTCTTGCTCAGGCGCTTCTCGGCAATCCGCCCGTAATCATTCTTGACGAGCCGACAGTAGGTCTTGATCCTAAGCAGATTATCGAAATCAGAAAGCTTATCCGCAATCTCGGCAAAAAGCATACTGTAATTTTTTCATCTCATGTTCTTTCCGAGGTTTCCGAGTGTGTGACAGAATCGTTGTTATTTCAAAGGGCAAAATTGTTGCCGATGCAAAAACAGATGAACTTTCTGCTCAGGTTTCGGGCGGTCAGAAGCTCTCGCTTACTGCAGAGGGAAGTACCGCTGACATTACCGAGGCAATAAAGAGAATCCCTGCTGTTAAGCGTGTTACAAGGACAGGCAGTAATGCCGACGGCAGCGGAAAGTATATGATTGAATACGAAACATCAAGCGACATCAGAAGAGATGTTTACAATGCCATGGTAAGAGTCGGTGCGGTAATTCTTGATATGCAGTCAGGCAATGAAACACTTGAGGATATGTTCCTCAAGCTTACCTCAGGTAAATATGACAGCAGAAAGGAAGATATGTAATGGGTGCTATTTTAAAGAGGGAGCTTTCCTCTTATTTCAATTCGGCAATTGCATATGTTGTTCTTGCCGCTTACTTCTTCTTTTCGGGTGTGTTTTTCTACAACTACTGTATTGTGTACAACTCGGCAAGCTTAAGCTATGTATACGGCAATATGCTTTTGATTATTCTGTTTATAATTCCGATTATGACAATGAAATCTTTTGCAGATGAAAAGTATCAGAAAACAGATCAGGCGCTCTTTACTGCACCTGTAAGCCTTACAAGGGTCGTTTTAGGAAAGTTCCTCGGTGCATTTGTGCTTTATGCAATTTGCAGTGCAATCTTCCTTCTCTATGCGGTTGTAATTTCATTCTTTGCAACTCCGGAATGGTCTGTTATTCTCTGTACATTCATCGGACTTCTCCTCTTTGGTGCGGCTCTGCTTGCAATTAACATTTTCATTTCATCACTTACGGAAAGCACAATTGTTGCCGCAATCGTAAGCATGGCGGTTAACCTTGTTATCTATATGATGACAAACTTCACAAGTATGATTTCAATTGACTGGATCAAGAACATTATTGAAAAGATTGATTTTGCTACATATTATAATTCATTCAAATACGGTCTGCTCAGCGCACCTGATATCGTATTCTTCCTGAGTGTGGCAGGATTGTTCGTATTTTTTACTGTTCGTGTTCTGGAAAAAAGACGCTGGAGCTAAGGAGGTAATATAAATGAGCGAAGAAAATAAAAACCTGAATACTATCTCCGAAGATACTGCAAATGCAGACAGCAATGCTGTGGCGGAAACAGCCGATAAAAAGGAAGATACAAAGGCCAAAAAGAATAAGAAGAATAAGTCCGAAAAGGGCGGATTCAAAAAGTTTATGAAGTCAAGAAAAGCAAAACACGGCACGGTGGCAATGGCAATTACGGCGCTTGTTATCGTTATGGTAATTATTGTAAACATTATTGTCGGACTTCTTGTTAACAGATTCCCCGACCTGGAGCTTGACCTTACATCAAACAAGTCGTTTGCACTTCAGGACGATACAATTGACTATGTTTCACACCTTGACAAGGATGTTACGGTAAATATACTTATGGCAAAGGAATCATTGAGAGCAGGGTACCTACTTTGTACAGGCTCAGAAAATGCTTAACAAAATGGCGAGCAAGTCAGACGGCAAGATGAAAATCAAGTATGTTGACCTTACATCCAACCCGTCGTTTACATCCGATTATCCGAATGTTGACTGGCAGTCAAGCTCGGCAAATAACATTGTTCTTGTTGAATCCGGCAAGCAGTACAAGGTGCTTACTCTTACGGATTGCTTTGAATATGACGAGCAGACCTACAATTACTACGGTTCATACAGCTTTACCGGCACAAAGATTGAGCAGGCTGTTGTAACGGCTATTCTCAATGTTACAACAGATGACAAGGTTGTTGTTGATATGATTAAGGGCAACAACGAGCAGGATTATTCATCACTTAAAACACTTCTTGAAAACAATGCTTATCAGGTGAACGAGGTTTCACTCGCAACAGGCGACTTTGACAGCAACGCAAAGATTGCAATTATGTACGCACCGTCTGTTGACCTTGACGAGAAGATTGTTGAAAAGCTTTCGACATGGCTTTCAAATGACGGCAAATACGGACGCTCACTCATCTATGTTCCGACTGCCGATATGGGCGAGATGCCGAACCTTGACGATTTCCTCAAGGAATGGGGTATGTCAATTGACAGAGGATATGTGTTTGAAACTGATGAAAGCACCCTTGTAAGCGCAAGCTCACCGTATGCATTCACGGTAAGCTACGGTGATTACTACAAAGATAACCTCAAAAACAGCAAGATTCCTGTTGTTGTATCAGAGTCACACGCTGTTAATATTACAGATGAAAACACTGCACACGCATTGCTTAAAACTTCCGATAAGGCAGGCGTATTGCCGATTGACGCCGACAAGAACTGGGACTACAAGGACGCAGTTTCGGGTAACGGTGAAAATGTTGCGGCAGAAGGTGTTATGACAAACGAGGACAAGAACTCATCGAGAGTTATCATATTCGGTTCATATGTTATGTTCAGCGACACAATTATGAAGTACAACAGCTTTAATAACTCCGCTTACTTTATGAATGTAATCAACACAATTGCAGATAAGGAAGATGTTGGTATTACAATTGAGAGTAAGTCGATTGACAATACGGAACTCGGCATCACCGACGTTGCAACACAGAACACAATGCTTGTTGTGTTTGTAATCATTATCCCGATTGCAATACTTGTTGCAGGCTTTGTTTTCTGGTTACGCAGGAGGAACAGATAATGAAAAAGAATACTAAAATATTGATTATTGTCTGCGCAGCAGCATTGATTCTTGCGGGACTTATGTGTCTGCTCATCTTTCTTCCGAAGGGCGACGGTTCGTCATCGGGAGCAGCAACATATGATGAGGGTGTAAAGATGAGCGTTACAACCGATAAAGACGGTGTTCATCAGGCACAGATTCAGACAAACGATAAGGGTGAAATTGATAACAACAGCTACGGCACTCTTATGGATTATATTCCTGCAAAGATTTCAAAGATTCATCTTGAAAACAAAAAGGGTACTTTGGACATCAAGTCGTATACACCGACCGATAAAAACGGCAAAACAAGTGCTACACAGTACACTATTGTAGGTTATGAAGATTTTGACCTTCAGGGCGGTATTGCCGACAATATCGCAAACAATGCCGCAAGCATTGACTTTACAAAGGTTATGACTCTTGACGGCTCAAAGCTTGCAGATTACGGACTTGATAAGCCGAGAGATACTGTTACCGTAACTTATACCGACAAGACAAAGGCTATTATCTATGTCGGTGATGATGCTCCGCAGAATGCCGGAACATATATTAAGTTCGGCAGCAACGATACTGTTTATCTTGTTGCAAAAGATTCTGTTTCTGCATTTGACTACGGCCTTACAGATCTTATCAGTCTTACAATCAACGATGCGGCATCTGATAATGACAACAGTCAGGCATCGTCAATTGAGATTTCAGGTTCTAATTTTTCAAAAACAATCACACTCAAGCCGAATTCAGACAATAAGAACTCAGCTTCTTATGTTATGACAAGCCCTGTTGAGTGCTACGCAAACGAGAAAGAAAGCAGTCTTGTTGCAGGCGGCATCAGAGGTCTTTATGCCCTCACGGTAAAAATGGTTAATCCATCATCCTCACAGCTTTCAAGCGTAGGTCTTTCTAATCCGTATGCAAAGGTAAAGGCTGTTTATCCCGACACAACAGTCAGCCTCAGAGCTTCAAAGCCTGACGGTGACGGCAATGTGTGCCTTATGAAAGAGGGCGGAAATATTGTATATACAATTTCTGCCGAAAAGGTTCCGTGGGTTAAAACAAGCTATGACAGCCTTGTAAACGAATATGTGCTTTATCCGAAGATGAGCGCATTGTCGGAGGTTTCCGTAAATGACGGCAAGAATACCTACACATTCTCGCTGAGCACTGCACAGAAAACAAAGACAGACGATAACGGCAGTGAGTCAACAACAACCACAACAACCGTTAAGAACGGCAAGACAGAAATTGAGCTTGCAACATTCTCTGGTTTCTATGAGAATCTTACAATGGTTGAGCTTGCCGACACAAAGTCTGACAGCAAAAACGGTTCGCCTGTTCTTACCGTTACATATAAATACTCATCTGACGGCTCAACAGACACCGTAAGCTATTACAAGTCTGACAGCAACCGTTATGTTGCGGTTGTCAACGGCAGAGTTGCAGGTCATGCATATCAGTCAAAAGTCAATACTGCTGTCAAACAGGCTTCAAGTGTTGCCGCAAATAAATCGGAATAATCTTTGAGTTAAATTTATTCTTTTACACCCGAACTTTTTAGTTCGGGTGTTTCTTTTGTCTGGTATATACAGGCACAAGTTTTATAAAATTCAGACAATATATTGCAATGCGATAATTTCTATAGTATAATGATTTTGTAGAAGTGATTTATATTAACTTTAAACGGTGAATGTTATGAATATGATTTTGCATTGTACAATATGTGATGATAACCCTTCGGCGGTTAAACGGGAAAAGGAAATAGCCGAACGTGCTTTTTGCGAAATGAATATATCGGCGGATATTTCGGTATACACCGACAGCAGTCAGTTTATGTTTGAGCTTGGCGACAACAAACAAATGGATATTTTGATTCTTGATATCGAAATGCCAAAAATGTCGGGTTTTGAGATTGCGGATTATGTGAAAAAATCAAACCCGAATTGTCTTATTATTTTTATGACCTCCCATGTAAATTATGCCGTTGACGGATATAAACTTGATATTTTCAGATTTGTTCCAAAGCAAGACGGAGATTATAGGCTGAAGGACGCATTGCTTGACGCAGTTAATGTCATTGACCTTGAAAGCAAAAAATCGTATCTGATTGAACGGCACGATATGTGCGGTATGTTGCCGTGTAAGTACATTCTGTACATCATCAAAAGAGGTAAAAACAGTGAAATTTACCACCTCAAAAGCAAAGAGCCGATAAAAATACGAAAACCGCTGTCTGTTGTGTTTGAAGAACTTGACTCAAATGAATTTATTTATATTTCCAGAGGCTGTATAGCAAATATGGAGAATGTGGAGAAAGTTGACCGCCGGGAATGGGTGTGCAAAAACGGCGACAGAGTGCCGATAAGCGCATCACTCTATGCGGAAATTAAGGAGAAGCTGCTTGATTTTTGGGGAAATAAAATCATTCATGATTGATGCGTGTTGACTAAAATATTAAATTAGCGGTCAAAAATCGGCAATTTAAAGACTAATTAATACAAACATATTTTTTGTGCTATAATAATATCGAAAACAGGGTATGTGAATTTAACCGGTCACAAATAAATACACAGACCTTGTTCTTTGAAAGTTATTCCGAAAGATATGTTATTTTGGAAAACCTTATCCTGTTTCGCACATCCTAACCCCGAAACACTTTTAACACTGCTGCATTTACATTTATGCGAAACAGAAAAAGCCTGAGCATTTTTGCTCAGGCTTTTTGAATGCGGAAAATAAATTATTTTGTGCCGAAAATTCTGTCGCCTGCATCGCCCAAACCGGGGCAAATGTATGCGTTTTCGTTAAGCTCACGGTCAAGACAGCGACATAAAGCTGAATATCGGGGTGTGCCTTCATAAGAGCGTCAACACCCTCGGGAGCTGCGATGATTGACATGAACTTGATTTTCTGACCGCCGTGCTTTTTGATGAAATCAACAGCGGCAATAGCCGAACCGCCTGTTGCAAGCATCGGATCGACAACAACAATCTGACGCTGATCAATCGGATCGGGGAGCTTGCAGTAATATTCGTGCGGTTCGTGAGTTTTGGGGTCACGGTAAAGACCGATGTGACCTACTCTTGCAGACGGAACGAGTGCGAGAATACCGTTTACCATACCAAGACCTGCACGAAGAATCGGAACAACGGCAAGCTTTTTGCCTGAAATAACAGGCTGAACAGACTCCTCAATCGGAGTTTTAACTGTGATGTCCTTAGTTTCAAGGTCAGAGAGAGCCTCGTAACCCATAAGCATTGCAATTTCTTCAACCAATTTGCGGAATTCGTTTGTTGATGTGTTTTCTTTTCTGAGAAGTGTAATTTTGTGTCTTATAAGCGGATGTGTCATGTACGAAACTGACATATCATTGCCTCCTTGTTGAATTTTGATTATTTGATTAACTTAATGATACTAAAAACCGTTCAAAATGTCAATGATATGGGAACTTTTGGCATTAAAATAAAAAGTTATTGCTTTTATATCTGTGTAAAGGTATAATTAACAGGAATGGGTTTTTACAGATTTTAAACCCGAACATGAGAAAGAGGGAATTCTAATGGACAAAAACAACGGCGCAATTTATGATGCCCGCAAACTCGGAAAACCGAAGATGATAATTCTCGGTGTTCAGCATATGTTTGCAATGTTTGGCGCAACAATCCTTGTTCCGATTTTAACGGGACTTGACATTTCAACAACCTTGCTTATGGCAGGTTTGGGAACACTTTTGTTCCACTGCATTACAAAGTTTAAAGTACCTGCCTTCCTCGGCTCGTCCTTTGCATTCTTGGGCGGTTATGCCGCAATCAAGGCTTTTTCACCCAATGACCCTAACAGTATGCTCCCGTATGCGTGCCTTGGCGTTGCGTGTGCAGGTCTTATCTACTTTATCCTTGCCGCAGTTATCAAGGCGGTGGGCATTGAAAAGGTAATGAGATTTTTCCCGCCTGTTGTAACAGGTCCTATCATCATTGCAATCGGTCTTGGACTTGCTCCGTCGGCTGTTTCAAACTGCACAACAAACTGGTTCTTGGCTGTAGTTGCTCTTGCTGTAATTGTTGTTTTCAACATCTGGGGCAAGGGAATGGCTAAAATCATTCCGATTATCCTCGGCTTGCTCATCTCCTACGGCACAGGTCTTGTGCTTTACTTCATTTCACAGGCAAATCCTGACCTTATTCAGAATGTTCCGTGGCTTTTCTCGGGCGGTGCTGACGCAAACGGTGTTTATCAGCCGATTTTTGACTTTACAAGCCTGAACACAATTTGTGACAACATCTCAAAAGGTCACATTTTCGGCAGTGAGGGACTTATCGGAATTCCGATTCACTGGGATAAAACGGTATTCGGCGGTATTGATTACTCAAACGGTGCGCTTATCGCATCTTCAATTATTGCCATTGTTCCGATTGCTTTTGCTACAATGATGGAGCATATCGGTGATATTTGTGCCATCAGTTCAACAACAGGCAATAACTACATCAAAGATCCGGGACTCCACAGAACTCTTGTCGGTGACGGCCTTGCAACAACACTTGCATCCCTTTTCGGCGGCCCTGCAAACACAACATACGGTGAAAACACAGGCGTTCTCGCTCTTACGAGAGTTTATGACCCGAGAGTAATAAGAATTGCCGCTTACTTTGCCGTTGCAGTATCATTCTTCCCGATTGTTTCGGTAATTATCGGTTCAATTCCAAGCTGTATCATCGGTGGTATTTCGTTTGTTCTTTACGGTATGATTTCTGCTATCGGCGTCAGAAATGTTGTTGAAAACAAGGTTGACTTCACAAAGAGCCGTAACCTTATTGTTGCCGCAGTTATTCTTGTTTGTGCGCTCGGTCTTTCAAGCGACACAGTAAGCTTCACAATCGGCAGTGCCGCAATAACACTTTCACCGCTTGCTGTTGCATCAATTGCAGGTATCGTTCTCAACGCAGTTTTCCCCGGTAAGGACTATAAGTTCGATACAGAGGATGTTGCCGATGCCGCAAACTTTGAAAAAGAAGTTAAACCAAAAGAAAAGAAACAGAAGAAGTAATAAATTAATTTTATAACATAATAAAAAAGGACTCTCACAGGTACAAAACCGTGAGAGTCCTTTTTAAAAAAACTAGGGGAACGTCATTAACGCTCCCCTGCAAAAAACAAAGTTTTTTTGGTATCAGTATTATTATATGTTAATCAGGCTAAAAAGTTCAACAATTTTTTTGAGGAAATTATAGACAGAGCATATCATCTGGTGATTTTTAAAATAATCTTTATTTCTTACCATACGCACATTAACAAGGTTACTCAATTCTTGAAAACGATGTGATTTTACGGTGTCAAAAGCTACCTTATCATATAGACAAATAAGTGCGGTAATTTCAAACACAGGGCGAATTTTTAGCTTACTACGTCTTTCTTCGTTTGATATGTTCTTTATATTACTTACAAATTGTGTTACTTCTCTTGTCGGATGAGTTCCGCTTTTGCGAAGATTGTATATTATACAGTTGTTATGTGCACACGCATTGCGAAGACTTTTTACAGCATTAAGCGTTCCGTTTGTTATTTTGTTATTTTTATCCGGATACTCTGAATAATAAAAATCGTAAAATCTTAAAAATTCGCCAAATCCTATTATTTCCATAAATGCCCATACGGGGCAGTTTATGTCATCTTTGCTAATATAATCAAGCTGACTATCATCTGATATTTCATTAAAATTAAAATAATATCTAATTAGTTCTTCTACATATGTTGACTTTCTTTTATGATAAATGTCACGCAGAACAAAAGGATTTTTTATTAAAAATACTTTTACAATATCATAACCATCTTCGGCTGAATTTGCTGTAATTGCAGATAATAATTTTACTTTAAGGCAGTGTTCAATATCCAAACACATATTTATTATAATTAAGCGCAAGTGCATATCTATTGTTGCTAATTCAGAGAGGTATGCAAAATCAAGGTCAATATATTTGCCTGCATTCACACCTGAAATGTGTTTATCATAATTTTTTCGATATGAAGCTATGCGAAAATAATTGTTGCGTTCACTAAGAAATATTATGGCATCTTCTTCTGACATATACTCAAATTTTATGCCTTTTTCGTTTTTCATTTTGTCGACAAGTTCTTGACTTGTCATCATTGGTTTAAAGTTCATTTGTTTCACCGCAATTTCGACAAATTTTTATAATTATATTATATACCATTTATTACTGTTTGAAAAGCAAAAACTGCTTAACTATAAAAATAGGGTACTCGGTTGAGTACCCTATAAATATAATTATTAACTTCGCCGTGTTTGGGAGATATAAGTTGTTTTAAAACTAAACTATCTTCACGAGCTGGGAACGGTGGATTGCTGTGCTCGGGAACTGAAAGCTGTTCCAAACACAAACTGCCTACACGAACTGCGTGCCGAGACTCTCGGCTTACATTTCGGTGATGATTTCGTTGATTGTCTTTCCCGGAGGAATCATCGGGAGAACATTTGCATCGGGACTGATGCGGCAGTCAACAACAACGGGCTTGTTCATCTCAAAAGCCTTTGTGAGAATCGGCTTGATTTCCTCAGGCTTTGTGATTCTTAAACCGTCAACGCCGAAAGCGTTTGCAAGCTTTACAAAGTCGGTTGCTCTGTGCGGATCGGTCTGTGAAAAACGACTGCCGTAGAAAAGCTTTTGCCACTGACGAACCATGCCGAGAACCGTGTTGTTCATAACAACTACAACAACGGGGAGTTCATAGGACTTCAGTGTTACGAGTTCGTTTAAGTTCATGTGGAAACTGCCATCACCTGTGATGAGGCAAACCCTGTCATTGGGACGGGCACACTGCGCACCGATTGCGGCGCCCATGCCGTAACCCATAGTACCCATACCGCCCGATGTGAGGAGCGTTCTGCTTTCCATAATCTTGCTGAACTGTGCAACCCACATTTGGTGCTGACCTACATCTGTTGCGATGATGTCTGACGGACACTTGATTTCGTTGATTGTATCAAGAACCTGCTGTGGGAGCGGAAGGTCGCACTCGGGGAGCTTTTTATCGTCAAAATGATGCTTCCATTCTTCAATCTTTGCAAGCCAGTCCGGATGGTTCTGACGGTCAAGACCGATTGTGAGTGCAATAAGAATTTCTTTTATATCTCCGAGAATGTATTCATCAACCTTTACATTCTTGTTAATTTCTTTTTCGTCAATGTCAAGCTGAACAATCTTTGCCTGTTCACCGAACCTTTCACGGTCACCTGCAACACGGTCGGAGAATCTTGCACCGCACGCAATCATAAGGTCACATTCGGCTGTTGCCATACCTGTTTCGTAACCGCCGTGCATACCGATGTTGCCGACGCAGAGCGGATGATCGGCGGGAATACAGCCGAGTCCCATAAGCGAACAACAAACAGGAGCGTCAATAAGCTCCGCAAATGCCTTGAATTCTTCGCTTGCGTCAGCGCTGATGATACCGCCGCCTGCGTAAATCATAGGACGCTTTGCGTTTTTAATCATTTCCTGAACAACACGAACTTTTTCGGGGTTTCTGATTTCAAAGGTTCTCGGCCTTTCGGGAATAGTCTGTACAAACTCTGTTTTGTTTGCCGTTACATCCTTTGGAACATCAACGAGAACAGGTCCCTTTCTGCCGTGTTGAGCAAGAGCAAAAGCCTTGCGTATGGTGTCGGCAAGATCCTCAACCTTTTCAACAAGGAAGCTTGCCTTTGTAACGGGCTTTACGATGTTTACAATGTCAACTTCCTGAAAGCTGTCTCTTCCAAGCTGATCGGTTGTTACATTGCCTGTGATTGCAACAAGCGGAATGCTGTCGATATTGGCTGTTGCAAGGCCTGTTACAATGTTTGTTGCACCGGGACCAGATGTTGTCATAACAACGCCTGTTTTGCCTGTTGCTCTTGCGTAACCGTCAGCCGCATGAGAAGCACCCTGTTCGTGTGCTGTGAGAATGTGACGAATTTTGTCGCTGTATTTATAGAGTGCATCGTATGTGTTGAGTGCCGCACCGCCCGGATAACCGAAAACCGTGTCAACACCCTGTTCAAGAAGACACTCGCAAATGATTTCTGCACCTGTAAGCTGCATATATATCTCTCCCTTGTATATGTAGTGTTATTCCATAAAACAATGTTACCTTTTATTTTATCCAAATGTGATTATATTGTCAATAGAAATCGAAAAAGACAACTCATTACAAAAGAAAAAACGGGAAACAAAAGCGTTCCCCGTTTTGAGTCGGTCATAATTATTCATTTTTGAGATATTCACATATTGCGCCTACGGTTTTTTTGCTTGCAAGTTTGCAGAATTTTTCATAGTCAACACCCTTGTTTTCGTCAATGTCATCGGAGATTGCCCTGATGATTCCGTAAGGAGTTTTGAGTGCGTAGCAAACATAACCGATTGCCGCACCCTCCATTTCACAGACAAGAGCACCGAATGTGTCGGCAATTCTTTTGCGTTTTTTACGGTCGGAAACGAATATGTCGCCGCTTGCGATAATGCCCTGCTCAACCTTGGTGTCGGGGAGTGCCCTGCACGCCTGCGTGAGCTTTTCAACTACTGTTTTGTCGCAGTCAAAGAATATCTTTGTACCGTCAGGAAATGAAACCTCGCCCTGTCTGTCGCCGAGAGCAGTTGTGTTCATATCGTGCTGAACGGATTTTGTCGCAACAACAATATCTCCGATTGATACAAGAGGGGAGAGTGAACCGCCCACACCGCTGTTGATTACAACATCGGGATTGAACTTTTCAATAAGCACAACGGCACACATGGCGGCATTGACCTTGCCGACTCCGCAGACTACAACGGCTATGTCCTTGCCGTTAAGAGTACCTGTGGTGAATTTCATTCCTGCGATTTCTTCGGTTTGTGTGTTCTGAGAAAGGGCGATAATTCCGTCGGCCTCAATCTGCATGGCACATATAATTCCTGTCATAAATTTTCCTCCGATTTTGGTGTTGAGTTAATGTAATTTGTATATGCAACTGCTATGCTACGCTCGGGCACATTTGTTGTGTATTGCACAAACTGTCTTAATGATAGGGGTGCGAGGCACTCGCCTACGAGTCGGTATATGTAACTGCTATGCTACGCTCGGGCATCATTTGTTGTGCATTGCACAAACTGTCTTCACGAGAGGTGTGCGAGGCACTCGCCTAAAAACTGTCGGTTTCGTACATAATAATGGATAGGGCGGCGAGGGGGGCGGTTTCTGCACGGAGAATTCGTTTGCCGAGGGTTGCCGCCTGACCGCCGATTGCGGTTACGCTGTCAACCTCCGATTGTTCAAATCCGCCTTCACTGCCGATGAACATTCCGACGGTTTTAGGCTTTGTGCCATTCAGAATTTTTCTGACGGATTCTCCGCCCATTTCGAAAAAAAATACGGTTTTTTCGTTCTGCTTTGTCTGTTCTGTTGCCTCTTTAAACGAAATGCACGGAGTTACTTCGGGGATAATGCCCCTGCGACTCTGCATTGCTGCCTGAAGAGCAATTTTCTGCCAGCGTTCACACTTCTTTTTCAGTGATTTTTCATCGGGACGGGAAACACATCTTGCCGAAATCATCGGCACAATTCTGCTGATTCCGAGTTCCGTGCATTTCTGAACGATGAAATCCATTTTATCACCCTTAGGCAGAGCCTGATAGAGGGTTACAAAAACATCGGGTTCGTTTTCACACGGCTTTTGTGAGATGATGTCAACCGTGACTTCACCCTGTGTGATGAGCGAAATTTTACATTCATACTGCGTTTTGTTCGGAGAAACAAGGGTGATGTCATCGCCTGTACGCATACGCAGCACCTTAGAAATATGCTTTGCGTTTTCTCCGACAAGGGTGTAGTTGTTGCCGAATATATTTTTTTCGGTAAAAAACCAAGCCATAAAATTACCTCTTTTTTAAGCGTTTTTGCGTGAACGCTTTCCTTTTCTATTTAATATATCAAAAATAAAATAATTGCAATATTCATATGCCGGTGCTAAAATATGGATATAACGAAAAATTTTCGGAGATGATTATTAATGATAACTCTGACAGATACAGATGTGGTTCGGCTTTTGAGAAAAAACAATCTCAATTCCGACACGCTCCAGGAAAATGTTGTTGCAAAGCTCCGTGAAAAGGGTGTAAAGCTTGCAACCGCAGAAAGCTGTACGGGCGGTCTTTTAAGCGAAAGAATTACCGCAGTAAGCGGTGCAAGCGATGTGTTTGATTTCGGTGTCTGCACATATGCAAATGAAATGAAGCATAAGGTGCTTGGAGTTTCAAACGAAACGCTGTCTGTGCTTGGCGCAGTTTCGGCTGAAACTGCAATGCAGATGGCAGAGGGTGCAAGAAATGTTTCGGGTGCGGATTTAGCCGTAAGTACAACGGGAATTGCAGGTCCTACGGGCGGAACTCCCGAAAAGCCTGTCGGTCTTGTTTATTGCGGAATCAGCACAAAAGACAAAAGTTATGCAATAAAGCTTATGCTTGGCGGCAGTATTAACATGGTAAATTCAAGAGGCTATATAAGAAAACTAACTTCTGACGCTGTTTTACTGACTATTTTGAGTATATTGCAATAACTTGTCGTTGTTAAAAAAATAACTTGTAAAAATTTAGATTATGTGCTAAAATTATCTTGATACTGTGGGTTCAGGGGCGAATTGCGCCCGAATTCGCAGATTTAAAAAATTTAACAGTCCGTCAGAATGGAGTTGATTTTTATGGCTAGAAGCGCAGGTGTTCTCCTTTCGATTACTTCGCTTCCATCCCCCTACGGTATCGGCACCATCGGCAAAGAGGCTCGCAAGTTTGCTGACTTTCTGAAAAAATCAGGTCAGACAATCTGGCAAATTCTCCCCGTTGGACCGACAAGCTACGGTGATTCACCGTATCAGTCTTTTTCAACCTATGCAGGCAATCCTTACCTCATTGACCTTGACACTCTTTGTGAAGAAGGTCTTTTGACTAAGGAAGAGGTCATGAGCCGTGACTGGGGCTCAGATGACGCCGAGGTTGATTATGAGAAAATCTACAACAACCGTTTTGAAGTTTTGAAGATTGCTTACGATAACTTCAAAAAGGGTGACCAGAAGGCATTTACATCCTTCAAGCGTAAAAACAGTTCATGGCTCAAAAACTATGCACTTTATATGGCAGTTAAAAAGAGCTTTGACATGGTTTCCTGGACAGAATGGCCGGATGAGGAAATCAAAATGCGTGATGAGGCTGCCGTGAAGCGTTATGAACGCAAGCTCAAGGATGATGTTGATTTCTGGAAGTTTGTACAGTTCAAATTCTATGAGCAGTGGGAATCCTTCCGTGCATATGTAAACGGTCTCGGCATCAAGATTTTGGGCGATATGCCAATCTATGTTGCATGGACAGCGCAGACACATGGCAAATCCCGAGCTGTTTCAGCTTTATGACGACGGTGATCCTATCGCAGTTGCAGGTTGTCCGCCGGATTACTTCTCGGCAACAGGTCAGCTTTGGGGAAATCCTCTCTATGATTGGGATTACCTTGAGGCTACCGACTATGAGTGGTGGTTTGAGCGTATCAAAGCCGCATCAAAGCTTTATGACATCACCCGTATTGACCATTTCAGAGCTTTTGCAAGCTACTATTCAATTCCTTATCCTGCCGAAAACGCAATCAACGGTGAATGGGTTGAAGGTCCGCGCATTAAGTTCTTTAATATGATGGAAGAGGCACTCGGCAAGATTGATATTGTTGCCGAAGACCTCGGAACACTCACTCCCGATGTAACCGAGCTTATGGAGCAGACAGGCTATCCGGGAATGAAGGTTCTTGAATTCGCTTTCGACAGTGGTGAAGAGAACGACTATCTTCCCCATAAATACACCGAAAACTGTGTTGTTTACACAGGTACTCACGATAACGATACTGTTATGGGCTGGCTTGAAACAGCTAAACCCGAGGACGTTAACTATGCAAGAAGTTATTGTCAGATGCCTGATGACGAACCATTCAACTGGGGGCTCATCCGTGTTGCTTATGAAAGCAAGGCAGATACAGCAATCGTACCTATGCAGGACATTCTCGGCCTTGGCAAGGAGGCAAGAATGAATATTCCGTCAACACTCGGCGGAAACTGGGTATGGAGACTCAATGGTGCAGCTCTTACTGATGAGCTTGCAGATAAATTAAAAACTATGTCTGAAAAAAGCGGACGACTGGAGGACTAAACAAATGGGTAATATTATGGAAAAGCTTGAACTCACAGCTCAGTCTATGTACTGCAAAAAGATTGAAGAGCTCACACCCGCTGAGCTTCACTACTCACTCGGCAAAGCAGTAATGGGCGAAATCGCAGGCAACTGGGAAGCAAGCAAGATTAAACATGACAGCGAACGCAGAGCTTACTATTTCTCTGCAGAATTCCTCATGGGCAGAATGATGTACAACAACCTCTACTGCCTCGGCATTCTTGAAGATGTTACAAAGCTCCTCAAAAAGAAGGGCATTGACATCAATGTATTTGAGGATATCGACGATGCCGCTCTCGGTAACGGCGGTCTCGGCAGACTTGCCGCTTGTTTCCTCGACAGTGCTGCTACACAGGAAGTACCGCTTGACGGCTACGGAATCCGTTACAAGTACGGTCTTTTCAAGCAGCTTATCGAAAACGGTTATCAGGTTGAAACAGCTGATAACTGGCAGAGATTTGAAGATCCGTGGTGCAACCGTGTTGAAGATGAGGCTGTTACAGTATCATTCAAGGGTCAGACAGTTAAGGCTGTTCCTTACGATATGGCTGTTATCGGCTGTAAGACAACAAACATCAACACACTTCGTCTTTGGCAGGCTGAGGCAGTAAACGATTTTGATTTTACTGCTTTCAACAACACAGAGTACAACAATGCCGTTCAGGAAAAGAACGATGCCGAAAACATCACAAAGGTTCTTTATCCTAACGATAACAAGTATGAGGCAAGGTTCTCAGACTTAAACAGCAGTATTTCTTCTGTTCTGCATCACTTCAGGACATTATGCGCCGTTATAAGAAGAAGCACGGCAATGATTTCAGCTTCTTTGCTAAGGAAAACACAATTCAGCTTAACGATACACATCCTGTATCATGTGTTCCCGAGCTTGTAAGACTTCTTATGAACGAAGGCTTCAATTTTGACGACGCTTTTGAAATTGCAAGAAAGACATTTAACTATACAAACCACACAGTTCTCGGTGAGGCTCTCGAGAAGTGGCCTGCTGACCTTATGACACAGGTTATTCCTGAGATTTATCACATTATCTGCCTTATCGCCAACAAGTGCCAGGAAGAGCTTACTGCTAAGGGTGTACACGAGGATACAAAGGCTAAGATGCGCATTATCGACGGTAATGTTGTTCATATGGCAAGACTTGCAACATACGCATCAACATATGTAAACGGTGTTGCCGAGCTTCACACAGAAATCCTCAAGGCTGATGTACTCAAAGAGTGGTATCAGGTATATCCCGAGAGATTCCAGAACAAGACAAACGGTATCACACAGCGCCGTTGGCTCGGTCTTTGCAACCCTGAGCTTTCTGCTCTTATCACAGAGAAGGTTGGCTCAGATGCATGGCTTACAGACCTTTCACTTCTTGAAAAGCTCAATGACTGCATTGACACAAGAACAATCACAAAGTTCAACAATATCAAGAAGAAGAAGAAACAGCAGCTCGCAGACTACATCAAGAAGATGGACGGCTACGATGTAAATCCCGATTCAATCTATGATATTCAGGTTAAGAGACTTCACGAGTACAAGAGACAGCTCCTCAACGCTTTCTCAATCATGACAATCTACTTCAGATTGAAGGATAAGAAGCTTAAAAACTGGACTCCTACAACATTTATCTTCGGTGCAAAGGCTGCTCCGGGTTATGCAAGAGCAAAGGCAATCATTAAGTACATCAACGAGATTGCTAAGCTTGTAAACAACGATCCCGAAACAAAGGATCTCCTTCAGGTTTACTTCATTTCCAACTACAATGTATCTTACGCTGAGAAGATTGTTGTTGCTGCTGACCTTTCTGAGCAGACATCAACAGCAGGTCTTGAGGCATCGGGTACAGGTAACATGAAGTTCATGCTCAACGGTGCTCCTACACTCGGTACACTTGACGGTGCTAATGTTGAAATCGCTGAGTGCGCAGGCATTGAGAACGAGTACATCTTCGGCGCAAAGGTTGAGGATATTGAGAGAATGAAGAAGGAAGGCTACCATCCAAAGGCTCTTTATGACGCTAATCCGGAAATTAAGAGAGTTGTTGATACTCTTATCGACGGCACATTTGATGACGGCGGCGCTCAGGGCGAAGGCAGCTTCAAGGAGCTTCATGATTCACTCCTCAAGGATTCTTCATGGCAGAAGGCTGATAACTACTTCCTCATCTATGACCTTCCTGATTATGTTGATACAAAGATCAGAGCTAACACAGAGTATGCTAACCGTAAGGAATTCGGTAAGAAGTGCCTTATCAACATTGCAAATGCAGGTAAGTTCTCATCTGACCGTACAATCCTCCAGTATGCTAAGGAAATCTGGCACACATCTTACAAGAAGTAATTTGTTAAAAGGTTTTACTTTAAATATTTGTGCGTAAAAGCATTCAAGCCTCCCGTTTGTTCGGGAGGCTTTTTTGTTGTGTTGAAAATTTATTATTATAATGTAGCGGCGGTCATTGACCGCCAATCGAACCGATTATAAAATCGGTTCGACAGTACAAATGTTTTGTTTTAACCGATTATGATGCAACAATAAAATTGTTGTTTGTTCTTTTGGTTTTACAACCAAAACGATTGGCGATCACTGATCGCCGCTACAAATGAATGCGTGACTTTCATCACATCAAAACATTTTGACAAAACATAAAATTTCATCAAGGCGTGCGTCCAATGAACGCACCTACAATATTTTGTTTAAAGAGTAAAAATAACGCAGACTTACTTACAAGTCTGCCGTTTGTTGTTCTGTTATAATTATAAATCAAAATCAACGGATTACATAATCGAGTTGATGAGACCGCCTTTTTTGATGATGTTCTGAATGAACTCGGGGAACGGCTCAGCCTGATATGTTTTGCCTGTTGTTTCGTTGGTGATGACGCCTGTGTCAAAGTTTACGGAAACTGTGTCGCCCTCTTTGATATCCTTTGCCGCCTCATCACATTCAAGAATAGGAAGACCGATGTTGATTGAGTTACGATAGAAAATTCTTGCAAAGGTTGATGCGATTACACATGAAATACCGCTTGCCTTGATTGCGATTGGTGCGTGTTCACGGGAAGAACCGCAGCCAAAGTTCTTTTCGGCAACCATAATGTCGCCCTCTTTAACCTTGTTTACGAAATCTGCGTCAATGTCCTCCATGCAGTGAGCCGCAAGCTCCTTGTGAGATGCGGTGTTAAGGTAGCGAGCAGGGATAATTACATCGGTATCCACATTGTCGCCGAACTTGTGTACAGTACCTTTTGCGTTCATTGTTTGTTACCTGCCTTTCTTATACCTTTTCGGGGTCAATGATGTAGCCTGCGACAGCACTTGCGGCGGCAACAGCCGGACTTGCAAGATAAACTTCGCTGTCAACATGACCCATTCTGCCGACAAAGTTACGGTTAGTTGTTGAGATTGCTCTTTCGCCTGCGGCAAGAATACCCATATGACCGCCAAGACACGGACCGCAGGTCGGTGTTGAAACAACTGCGCCTGCCTCAATGAAGATATCAAAAAGGCCTTCGTGCATAGCGTCAAGCCAAATCTGCTGTGTGCCGGGGAAGATGATGCAACGAACATTCTTTGCAATCTTCTTGCCCTTGAGAATGTTTGCGGCGGCACGCAGGTCTGAAATTCTGCCGTTTGTGCATGAACCGATTACGCACTGGTCAATCTTAACTTCTTTTTCGCCGATTTCATCAACTGTTCTTGTATTTTCGGGAAGATGCGGGAATGCAACTGTCGGACGGAGAGTTGAAAGGTCGATTGTGTACTCCTCGTCATAGACAGCGTCCTCGTCTGCCGTGTATTCGACAGGGGTACCCTGATATCTGCCGTTGCAGTATTCACGGGTGATGTCGTCAACAGGGAAGATACCGTTCTTTGCGCCAGCCTCAATTGCCATGTTTGCAATGCAAAGTCTGTCATCAATGTTGAGGTATTTGAGACCTTCACCCGTGAATTCCATTGATTTGTAAAGTGCGCCGTCAACGCCGATTTTGCCGATGATGTGGAGAATAACATCCTTACCGCTTACAAAACCCTGTGGCTTGCCTACGATGTTGAATTTGATAGCTGACGGAACCTTGAACCAAGCCTTACCGCTGATCATACCTGCCGCCATATCTGTTGAGCCGACGCCTGTTGAGAATGCGCCGAGTGCGCCGTATGTACAGGTGTGTGAGTCAGCGCCGATGCAAAGACAGCCCGGTCCTACAAGTCCCTGTTCGGGGAGAAGTGCGTGTTCAATACCCATCTGACCTACATCTCTGTAGTTTTTGATATCATATTTGTCTGCAAATGTACGAACCTGTTTAACCTGTGTTGCTGCCTTGATATCTTTATTAGGTGTAAAGTGGTCCATAATCATTGCTGATTTTTGTTGTTGTCAAATAACTGAGGTAGCGCCGTTTTCCTCGAATACATTAATGGCTACGGGAGATGTTACATCGTTACCGAGAACCATATCGAGCTTTGCCTCAATAAGCTGACCTGCCTTGACTTCGCTGAGTCCTGCGTGAGCCGCAAGAATTTTCTGCGACATAGTCATACCCATAATAAATCACTCCTTTTCTTTAAGTTAATTATTGCATACACCTTGCAAAAAGATTGTAAACTATGTTACAATTAAGGAAATAAATCGGATTATTAGGGCGGTGAATTATGGAACACACGATTAATGCCTGCGGACACGCAAACAGCACTGTTCATGAGAATATGCAGTCGCTGATTGAACAGTCGGGGAGCGTCAGAAAATACGCGAAAGATGAGATAATCTATCTTCAGGGCGACACGGCGCAAAGCTTTTGCTACATCAAAAAGGGCAGTGTAAAGGTGTATATGAACTCCGTTGACGGCAACGAGAAAACTCTCAACACGGCAAGACACGGCGAGATTATCGGTGAGGGTGCTTTTTTTGACAAAAAGCCGAGAGTCAGTTCCGCCAAGGCACTTACAAATACCGAAGTTATAATGATTGACAAAAAGCGATTGACCGACATTATCGCACAGCATCCGACGCTTGCATTTGAACTGCTTGAAATTCTTGCCAACAGAATAAGACTTTTGTCATCACAGCTTGACTCAATGACCTTTATGCAGGCGGACGCACGTATTGCAGGGCTCTTGCTTGAAAACGAACATGACGGCATTGTTGCAATTACGCATGAAGAAATTGCCAATACGGTAGGTGTATCAAGGGTTACGGTCAGCAAAACTCTGAGCAGATTTGCAAAATCGGGATACATTTCTACCGAGTACCGAAGAATACTTATAAAGAGCAGAGAAGGTCTTGAAAAGCTTGTGAATGAAAGTTGACCGGCTGTGGTTTACAAAAGTATATAAATAGGTTAGAATACAGATAAGAATAAGGATTTTACATATATTAAGGACAGGGGGAGTATTTGTGAAAAAATTAATACCCGTTTTGGCGATGATTATGCTTGTGCCGTTTGTGATTTGCTCATGCTTTGTACAACAAGCCAAGAGCATGAAATTGAGCTATGAAGAAATTGAATTTCGTGTGGGCGATACTAAGCATATTTCGGTAACAATTGAACCCGAGGTGCAGATGCGGGAAAAATAAGCTGGTCATCTTCGGACAATAAAATTGTGACCGTTGATGACGGAACAATCACAGGCAAATCAAAGGGAACAGCCGTTGTGACGGCAGAGAGCGAAAGCGGACTTAAAAAACTTTGCAATGTAACCGTTCTTGACAAAGAGATTGAAAGCGTGACTCTGAGCGAGAGCTCAACTTCCGTAAAACAGGGAGGTAAAATTCAGCTTGAGGCAAAGGTTAAACCTGTTGACGCTCCGTCCGACAACCTTGTGTGGTCGTCATCGGATCCGAAGGTCGCAAGTGTTGACGGCAACGGCATGGTTCTTGGTGAAAGCGAAGGCGTTGTAACAATCACTTGCGAATCCGCAAACGGCAAAAAGGCAACCTGTACCGTTACCGTAAAGGGCAACAATATGAATCCGACCGAAAGTTACACAAAATCAACAGAGCCGACAAAGAGTGATGATGCTAAGAGGCATGAAGGTTCAAACAGTTCTTCGTCAAAATCAGACGAAAGCCGTAACAACGGTTTTATATTTCCGCATTCGTCACAAAGAAAACTTACTGTAGATGAAGTTACGGGACTCGGCGGAGATGTTGCACAGGATGCAATCAATGAAATCTATGCCCGTCACGGATATGTTTTCAAAACAAAATCAATTCAGAAATACTATGAGAGCCAAAGCTGGTATCACAAAAACTACAATTTCAGCGAAAGCGACTTTTCGGAGATTGAGTCATATAATATAGGCTGCTCCGCAAATACAACTGATAAGGGATAATATTATGAAGTTTGAAATGAATCTTAAAATTGAAAAACCGAGATATTTTACCGTTTCCGACATAACCTATGCACAGGTTGACGCATGGTTCGGACACACCACAAGAGACTTGAAACTCGACTTGATTTATCCAAAATTAAAAAACAAAAAATCCCCGTGTATTGTGTGGTTTTGCGGTGGCGGTTGGATAAGACTGGATAAATCTGCCATTTTGCTTATCTTGCAAAGTTGGCACTCGAGGGCTTTGCAGTTGCAAGTGTTGAATATCGCACAAGCAATGAAGGGGCATATCCGATGCCGTTGGAGGATGTAAAAGCGGCTATTCGCTACATCAAGGCTCACGCAGACCGTTATAATATAGATGAAAACAAAATCGGTGTTGCAGGCGAATCCGCAGGAGGCTATCTTGCTGCCATGTGCGCTTTAGATAATGATAAGGCTCTTGATGTCGGAAATTATCTTGACTGTTCAAGCGAGGTACAGGCTTGCTGTGCCTTTTATCCGCCGACAGATGTTTCGACATTTCCATATGAATCGCCGTTAACTTCGGCGGCAAGTATGGAGTCGCTCATGCTCGGAATGAATGTTGCACTCAATAAGGAAAAGGCAATGAAGTGTTGCCCCGTTTCGTATGTAACCCCGTCAGCACCGCCGTTTATGATTTTTCACGGAACAGACGATTCCACCGTTCCTTTTTCGCAAAGTGCCGAATTGCACGATTTGCTTGAGAAAAACGGTTGCGATGTCACATTGGTTGCAATTAACGGAGCGGAACACGCCGACATATTTTTTGCACAGGAAAAGCTGTGGGATATGGTGGCGAAATTTTTCAAGGATAAACTTTATCAATAGGAAACGGCTGTATGCCGTATGCAAAAAGGCTCAGAACCTTTACAAAGTTCTGAGCCTTTAAAATTTTATCTGTTGAGAAGCTTCTTTTTATACTGCGCCGGTGTAAGACCGTAGACCTTTTTGCACTGTGTGATGAATGACTTTACATTTGCAAAGCCGTTTTCAAGTGCAGCGGCAGAAACCGTCGAGTTCTTATCAAGCATATCGTTGATTGCATTTTCAAGTCGGAGGTTTGCAAGATACTCCGAAAAGCTCACACGGGTGATGCTTTTGAAGTACTTTGAAAAATAAGACGGAGAAAGATTTACAACCGATGAAATCTCGTTAAGAGGAATTTCACGCTTGTAGTTTTCGTTAATATATGCAATTGCTGTTTTTGCATATGAAAAATCTCTGCGCGGAATAATCGGATTGTTGGTCGCTCTCTTAAAGCAGGTGCAATTCTTCAAGAGCAGATAGTAAATCTTATTGACATGAGCAATTTGAAGAAGTGTGCTGTACTCATCATTGGGATTTGTTTCGGCAATTTCCTGAAGAACTTCAATAAGCTTCTGTTTCGTTTGAGGAGAAACAGAAAGGTCAAAAACAACGCTGTCAATTGACTTGCAGAACATCCGCATATATTCAAACGAAAGCTGAATGCACACAAGGCGGACGCTTGTTCCGACAACAGGCCGAACAAGGTGAACATCTTCACTGTTGAAAAGAATAAAATCCCCCTCGTTTACAAGCGTTGTTTCGCCGTTTCTCGGACATTCTGCCTGACCTTCAATCACATAGACAAGCTCAGGCTCTCTGTGCCAATGAAGTTCAGTCTTGTGTGTTTCTGACGAAAGGTTAAGATACATAACCTTTGCAGGTGTGTTTTGGTCATAATTTATTATTTCGTATTTATAGTTCAAAATGTTTCACTCCGAATCACCTATTGTCAAAAATGCAAAATTATTGTATAATAACATAATTATAGCGTGAAAAAGCACGAAAATCTATATAGATATGTTATGATATTATGGACAAATGTTGTATTTGAGGCGATTATATGGAACAAAATAGTAATTACAGAGTACTGTCAAATGTTTGTGTTTCATGCGGTGTGAGGATTCCTGATATTGATTTTGAAATCAAACCCGCAATGCGTGAAACCTACGGTCTGTTTCTTGTTACGGCAGGCAAGGGAATTTTTATTATAGATGGCATCGAATATCCCGTGAAAAGGGGTAATTCGGTCATGCTTTTTCCGTATTCAAGCATAAGCGTCAAGATCTATCCGAATATTATGTTTGAATACAAATGGGTTGAACTCACGGGGTTTGAAATTGCCGTAATGATAAGCCGAACCAATTTTTCAAAAAGCCGTCCTGTTGCTCCCGAAATTCCCGTTGAAAGTCTTTTTCAATATTTTGATGTCTGTGATGACAACAGCGACACGGTTTATGCCGCCTGTCGCACAAACGGCAAGGTGCTTATTCTGCTGTCATACTATATTCAGTATTATCCGAGTCGGAAATCAACCGAAACCGACTACATTATGCAGGCGAGAGATTATATAGAAAGAAATTTTCGTGAGGTTTCATGCACGGTTAAAAGCGTTGCCGACAAAGTCCAGCTTGACCGCACTTACCTTTACAGACTTTTTAAGGAGGAAACGGGATTTTCGGTTATCGAGTACATCAACAACTGCCGAATCGGCAGAGCCTGCACAATGCTTAACAACACGAATGTTCAGATTAAGGATGTCGCCCTCTCGGTAGGCTTTTCCGATCAGTTATACTTTTCAAAGGTTTTCAGAAAACTGAAAGGAATCACCCCTACGGAGTACCGCAAAAAGCACGCAAATGAAACAACATTATAAAACTTTAGTGTTGATTTTTAATGTGAGTTACATTATAATTATTATATAATAATAGCTGATTTAAGATTAGTAATTTGAATAATAACATTTTGCTGATGCCAGCAAAATGTTGCAAAAAAACGAAAATTTTGTATACTTTGTACAAAGGAGGATAGTCGTGACTAGTATTGAAAAGTATAGCGACCGAATATTTGAGAACATCAAACCTATTATCATGTTGGCAAAAAAGTCCGTGAAATAATAAAGGAACTTGGCGGTACTATGCCGGAAGATTTGCCCACTCCAAAGAGTAGCATTAAAGAAATAGAACAGAAATCACAAAAAACAAATTACAAAGAAAAAAAGATGAATAAATACAG
>ENA-OQIW01000016-OQIW01000016.1-human-gut-metagenome-genome-assembly--contig:-NODE-16-length-46133-cov-3.098726_pt1 | contig 46133 bp, 52 predicted proteins | sample MGYA00242586_ERZ504751 | MGnify/ENA primary metagenome ERZ504751 (study PRJEB26092, sample SAMD00036349) | human gut metagenome | host: Homo sapiens | study: EMG produced TPA metagenomics assembly of...
TTAAGAAGTCACAAGATATTAAATAACCTTAACTTACTGCAACACTTTGATTTAACTTTATTTATAAGTTCCTGAGCAACAAAAAGTTGCTCAGGATTTTGCCATGTCAGATTTTCACTTATCTTAGTGTTGCAAATCAAAACAAGCGTAAATCGTAAACAAGACATGGCAAAGGTACAAATAAAATCTGAAAAACTCACACCTTTTGGAGGAATTTTTTCAATCATGGAGCAATTTGACTCCATGCTTTCACCTATTATCGACCAGACACTTGGTCAGAGATGCAGCAGTATCATCGGATATCAGTACAGCGAAATTATTCGTTCTCTGATGAGCGTGTACTTCTGTGGCGGTTCATGCGTGGAGGATGTAACATCGCATCTGATGCGTCATCTCTCGTATCATCCGACCTTGCGCACATGCAGCTCTGATACCATCCTCAGAGCCATCAAGGAACTGACACAGGAAAACATCTCATATACTTCCGATAAGGGCAAGACCTATGATTTCAATACGGCAGACAAGCTCAACGCCTTGCTTATAAAAGCCTTGGTTTCCACTGGTGAACTGAATGAGGTGGAAACCTACGATGTTGATTTCGACCATCAGTTCCTTGAAACAGAGAAGTATGATGCAAAACCGACATACAAGAAGTTCCTCGGCTACAGACCTGGCGTATATGTCATCGGTGACATGATTGTCTATGTCGAGAACAGCGATGGCAACACAAATGTGCGCTTTTATCAGGCTGAGACCCACAAGAGATTCTTTGCCCTACTGGAAGCCAACAGCATCCGTGTGAATCGCTTCAGAGCCGACTGTGGTTCGTGCTCGAAGGAAATTGTCAGTGAGATAGAGAAGCATTGCACGCACTTCTACATCCGCGCCAACAGATGCAGTTCGCTCTACGATGACTTGTTTTCACTGAGGGGATGGAAGACGGAGGAAATCAACGGCATCCAGTTTGAACTCAATTCCATTCTTGTTGAGAAATGGGAAGGCAAGTGCTATCGTCTTGTCATTCAGAGACAAAAGCGCATGGATGGAGAGCTTGACTTGTGGGAAGGTGAATACACCTACAGATGCATTCTTACCAACGATTATGACTCATCAACAAGAGACATCGTCGAATTTTACAACAAGCGTGGGGGCAAAGAGCGTATATTCGATGATATGAACAACGGATTCGGCTGGAACAGGCTCCCCAAGTCGTTCATGTCAGAGAACACCGTATTCCTTCTGCTTACGGCATTGATACACAATTTCTATAAGACCATCATTAGCAAGCTTGACACCAAGGCTTTCGGGCTCAAGGAAACGAGTCGCATAAAGCTTTTGTCTTCAGCTTCATCTCCGTACCTGCCAAGTGGATCATGACAGCAAGGCAATACGTGCTGAATATCTATACAGAAAACCGGGCTTATGCAAGACCTTTCAAAACAGAATTCGGATAAGAATCCTTTCTTTCCGGTTAGAATCTGCGTATTACCTCAAGTCGCATCGTGGGGTAAGGGGATGGTGGCTACATATTGATGTTGTGCTGTTGCTTTTTACTGAAAGCTGCTACTAACGACTCATAAATCTACCTTAATCGTGTATTGGATGATAGTTGCGGATTTTAAGATAAAGAGAACTATGAACGTTATAACGAGGACAGAAAGCTGAATACACAAAACTGGCATACTTTTACCGAAGACTTTGAACAGAATCCGTATTGGATACAAAACCGCATACAGAGTAAGGATGCACGTATCCGCTTGCTCCTTTCCCTTTCTGCCAATTTGAAAGTCACTGATTGGCTGACACTTCAGGCTCGTGGCAATCTGGATCACTCAGCCGATAAACTGCGTCAGAAATTTTATGCCTCCACCGCTACGGCACTCTGTGGGATGAACGGGCGCTATATTGAAATGGATTATCAGGAAACGCAGATGTACGGAGACGTGATGGCGATGGTCAAGAAGCAACTGAATGACTTCACATTGGATGTAGCCATTGGCGGCAGTATCAATGACAGAATCACTAACTCTACTCGCATTGATTCGAAGAATGCTTCGTTGAAATATGCCAACGTGTTCAATCTTGCCAATATCGTGATGAGCAGTTCTGCCAGTATCGATCAGAAAATAGATGCCCATTACCAACTGCAATCGGTCTTTGCGACGGCACAGATTGGCTATAAAGAAGGAGTCTTCCTTGACCTGACCGCACGTAACGACTGGTCGTCTACGCTGGCTTACACGAAATATGAGAAGAAAGGATTCTTTTATCCTTCCGCCGGTGTCTCTTTCCTTCCCGATAAGTGGGTAAAGATGCCCGAATGGGTTTCGTTCTCGAAGTTTCGCGGTGCTTATAGTATCGTAGGCAACGGTGTGCCTCCTTTTATCACCTATCCTGTTTCGTATGTGACTGCCGGTGGAGAGATACTGGCAAGCGATGCGGCCCCTTTCGCCGAGATGAAACCGGAAATGACGCATTCCGTCGAATTGGGCATGGAATGGAAGTTCTTGCAGCACCGCCTCGGATTAAATCTGACCTATTACCGTACCGACACGTATGAGCAGTTCTTCAAACTGCCTGCGCTTGCGGGGGATAAGTATGCCTATCGATACGTCAACGCCGGAGATATCCGGAATCAGGGATGGGAGATAACGCTGGATGCCACTCCGGTACTGACCCCCGACTTCACGTGGAAGACCTCTCTCAACTTCTCTGCCAATAAGAACAAGATTGTAGAACTCCATGAAGAGCTGAAAGAATTTGTTTACGGACCTACCAGCTTTTCGTCCAGTTATGCGATGAAACTGGTGAAAGGCGGCTCTATCGGCGATATTTACGGTAAAGCCTTTATACGTGATGAAGCAGGCAACATCGTTTATGGAACGGACGGAGACTATAAAGGATTTCCGTTGGTAGAAGGTGACGGAAATACCGTAAAGGTGGGCAATGCCAATCCGGATTTTATGCTGGGATGGAATCATTCCTTCTCCTACAAAGGTTTCAGCCTTTACTTCCTGCTTGACTGGCGCTATGGAGGTGAAGTCCTTTCGCAGACCCAGGCGGAGATGGACCTCTATGGAGTATCGAAAGCGACGGCACAAGCCCGTGATAAAGGATATGTTTCGCTGGAAGGCCGGCAAATAAGCGATGTCAAAGGATTCTATAAAAATGTAGTGGGCGGACGCGCCGGCGTGACGGAATACTATATGTATGACGCTACCAACCTCCGTCTGCGGGAAGTTTCGCTGAGTTACAGCTTCCCCCGGAAATGGATACAGAAAACGAATTGTCTGAAAGACCTGCAACTTTCTTTTGTAGCCCGCAACCTTTGTTTCCTGTACAAGAAAGCGCCTTTCGATCCCGATCTGGTACTTTCTACAGGCAATGACAATCAGGGAATTGAAGTGTTCGGTATGCCTACCACCCGCAGTCTGGGCTTTACTTTGACATGTGAATTTTAAGAGCAGGAGAGAAGACGATGAAGAAAAAACATATTTATATATACTTGTTGGGGATGCTGCTGCTTTCTGTTGGCTGTACAGGGAAATTCCGTGAATTTAATACCGACCAGTCGGGAGTTACGGACGATGATTTGCTGATTGACGACAATGGTTACGGTATTCGTCTGGGGATTATCCAGCAAGGCATCTACTTTAATTACGATTTCGGTAAAGGCAAGAACTGGCCTTTCCAGTTGATACAGAATCTGAACGCGGATATGTTCTCCGGTTATATGCACGACGGAAAACCCTTGAACGGAGGTACGCATAACTCGGATTATAATATGCAGGATGGCTGGAACAGCGCCATGTGGACACATATGTATTCGTATATCTTTCCACAAATCTACCAGTCGGAGAATGCCACCCGTGATACGGAACCTGCCTTGTTCGGCATTACCAAAGTGCTGAAAGTGGAAGTCATGCACCGTGTGACAGATTATTACGGCCCTGTTATTTATAAGAATTTCGCGAATGCCCAGAATCAATATCGCCCTGATACGCAGAAAGAAGTCTACTATGAGTTCTTTAATGAACTCGATTCGGCTGTTGTCTCTCTTGCCGATTATATAGAAAAGAAGCCCGAATCTAATGGATTCACCCGCTTTGATATCTTGCTGGACGGTCAATATTCCTCCTGGATCAAGTTTGCCAATTCGTTGCGTATGCGTCTGGCAATGCGTATTTCTGCGGTTGATCCGGATAAGGCACGCACCGAGTTCCGGAAAGGACTGGAAAATGAATTTGGTGTCTTTGAAGCGGAAGATGAACGGGTAGCGGTCTCTACGAAATCCGGATTCACGAATCCGTTGGGAGAACTCAACCGGGTGTGGAATGAAACTTATATGAGTGCTGCAATGGAATCTATTCTGACAGGCTACGATGATCCCCGACTGAAAGTTTACTTTGAAACCTGTACCGACAAAGCGTATGCAGGAGAGTACCGCGGCATCCGTCAGGGAACCTGCTTTGCGCACAATCATTATGCAGGCTTATCCAAATTGTCCGTCGATCAGAGTACGGATGCCCCATTGATGAGTTCCGCTGAAATCTGGTTTCTCCGTGCCGAAGCTGCTTTGCGCGGATGGATACCGGAGGATGAAGAAGAATGTTATCAGAACGGAATAAAGGCGTCTCTTCATCAACGCGGCATTTATCAGATGGACGACTATCTGAACAGTGAGCGGACGGCTGCCGATTTCATCGACACACAAGACCCCGAAAATAACATTCCTGCCCGTTGCCTGGTTTCTCCTAAATGGAATCCCGCAGACGACAAGGAAATAAAGCTGGAAAAGATCATTACGCAGAAATGGATAGCCTTATTCCCGGAAGGTTGCGAGGCATGGGCGGAACAGCGCCGCACGGGATATCCCCGCCTGTTTCCGGTACGCTTCAACCATAGCAGGAACGGATGTATCGACACGGAGACAATGGTACGTCGCCTCAACTTCCCCGGCACGCTGCAAACCGAAGACAGAGAGCAATACCTGGCTCTTGTGGAGGCTCTGGGCGGACCCGATCATGGAGGTACCCGATTGTGGTGGGATACAGGAAATAATAGTCTGGATTAAAATTTTAGTGTCGGAATGTGAATATATGTATAGGTTTAACTATTTTTGCACCTTCATTTAAACACATTTGTCATGAAAAAGATCATTTCTGCTCTTTTCCTATGTATGCTACTTTCTGCCGTACCGGAATTGCAGGCACAAAACATTCAGTTACATTATGATTTTGGACGTTCCCTGTATGATAAAGACTTGAAAGGACGCCCGCTGTTGACCTCCACTGTCGAGAAGTTCCATCCCGACAACTGGGGAAGTACCTACTTCTTTATCGATATGGACTATACGTCCGAAGGGGTCGCTTCCGCTTACTGGGAGATAGCCCGTGAACTGAAATTCTGGAAAGGTCCTTTCTCCGCCCATCTCGAATACAATGGCGGACTGGCGAAAGGATTCTCCTACAACAACGCTTACCTGGCGGGAGCACCTATACCTATAATAACGCTTCTTTCTCCAGAGGCTTCACATTGACAACCATGTACAAATATATACAAAAGCACCCATCCCCGAATAACTTCCAGTTGACAGGAACATGGTACATGAACTTTTGCAAGGATTTGCTTACCTTCTCCGGTTTTGCCGACTGGTGGCGTGAAGAGACCAAGTATGGAAAAACCATCTTCCTCTCCGAACCGCAATTTTGGGTAAACCTGAACCGCATCAAGGGAGTGAATAAAAACTTTAACCTGAGTGTCGGTTCCGAAGTGGAACTGAGCAATAACTTCGGTGGTCGTGACGGCTTCTATGTAATTCCGACACTGGCTTTGAAGTGGACGCTGAACTAAACTTCGAAGTACAAAATTCCCCAACGGATATACATCAATTATTGAATAAAAATATCGAATGAAAACAGATTTGATCTATGGCGTAGAAGACCGCCCCCCATTTAAAGATGCCCTGTTTGCTGCCTTGCAACATCTGCTGGCTATCTTTGTAGCCATCATTACACCTCCTCTTATCATTGCGAGCGCACTGAAGCTGGATGTTGAAAAAACAAGCTTTCTGGTATCTATGTCCCTTTTTGCTTCGGGGTATCTACGTTTATACAATGCCGTCGTATCGGTCCGATAGGAGCGAAGCTGCTCTGCATCCAAGGTACCAGCTTCTCCTTTATCGGTCCTATCATAGCGACCGGATTAGTAGGCGGACTTCCGCTGATATTCGGCTCCTGTATAGCTGCCGCACCTATTGAAATGGTCGTCAGCCGTACCTTCAAGTATCTTCGTAATATCATCACTCCGCTAGTGTCCGGCATTGTCGTACTACTGATCGGATTGAGTCTGATCAAAGTCGGTATCGTTTCCTGTGGCGGCGGATATAGCGCGATGGACGACGGCTCCTTCGGTTCGTGGGAAAATCTGTCCATTGCGGCACTTGTACTGTTGAGCGTTTTGTTTTTCAATCGCTGCAAAAACAAATACCTGCGCATGAGTTCCATCGTGTTCGGTCTTTGCCTGGGTTATGGACTGGCTTTCGCTCTGGGAAAAGTAAATATGAGCGCACTAAATGTCGAGATGCTGATGAGTTTCAACATCCCGCAACCTTTCAAATACGGTATTGATTTTAATATCTCTTCATTTATCGCCATTGGTCTGGTCTATCTGATCACCGCCATTGAAGCCACAGGCGATGTGACAGCCAACTCCATGATTTCCGGACTTCCGATTGAAGGTGATTCTTATCTGAAACGTGTTTCCGGCGGTGTGATGGCAGATGGCTTCAACTCTCTTTTAGCAGGTATATTCAACTCCTTCCCGAACTCCATCTTCGCACAGAATAACGGTATCATCCAATTAACAGGAGTTGCCAGCCGCTATGTAGGCTATTATATTGCCGCTATGCTCGTTCTGCTGGGATTATTCCCCATTGTAGGAGCTATATTCTCTCTGATGCCCGATCCTGTACTGGGAGGCGCCACCTTATTAATGTTCGGTACAGTAGCGGCAGCAGGCATCCGCATCGTTTCCTCACAAGAAATAGGCCGCAAAGAAACCTTAGTCTTAGCAGTCAGCCTATCTTTAGGTTTGGGCGTGGAACTAATGCCGGACGTATTAAAACAAGCTCCAGAGGCGATTCGAAGTATTTTCTCTTCAGGAATCACCACCGGAGGTTTAACTGCAATTGTTGCTAATATGGTAATTAGAGTGAAGTAATAGGTAATAAATAATAGGTAATAAGTAATATGCCATGCGGGTAAAGCTACCGGCAGCTACGATTATTACCTATTACCTATTACTTATTACTTATTTCTAAATTACTCATTTTATCTGTAATCCGAAAGGGGAAATCTGGATACTCGTAGAGGCTGAAACGAGGTTCGGTTTCCCTTTCGTATAGCTCCAGATAGAAGCGTAGTCTTCCGGGTCTTCACCCATCTTGCTGAGTTGGCGTAGATAAGCTGCCAGTGATTTATTCTCTACGATATAGATTTGTCCCATCTGATCGATAATAGGGCTATGGTGACGGGTACCGTCATGTTCGAAGCGAAGAATTCGTTTGCCTTCCTCAGTCAATCCTACCAATTGGAAAGTCATACTCTTGCCGATAGCAGGCAGATTCAGTACACTGCGTCGGTAGCAAGGAAAGGCAGATGATGCTTTCTCATGAACCGTCTTATTTGTTTGGCGGTGTCAGCATCTTCTTTCGGGTTTTCTTCATTTATACCTGTACTGATTTTGGTTTCCAGTATCTTATACAATTCTTCCGCCTGTTCCGGAGTCATCTGTCCGTAAATCTTTTCCTCCTGCTGCTCCTGCATTGAGCGGCTGTTGGGTGCAAACACCGCATAATTCTCATTAAATCCCTTTACCGAGAACGTATAATAACATACCACTCCCAGTGAATTGAGTACCTGGCGAAGCCGCGTAGTATGTCCTCTGCGTGAAGCAGCCACCGTATATACCAACTGGTTCGTAATAATCCATCCGGCAGAAAGAATCTTTCGAATCGCTCTTTAGCTTCGGGTGTTACCTCCAGCGGTGTCTGAAAATGAGTTTGAATGATAAACTGCTTGACGCCAACAGCCGAAGCCTTTTCCTTAAACTCCCGCAAAATGTCAACCAATTCGTCATTAATACGCATCGGCAAATAAGCCAATAAACGAGAACCCAGTCTCACCCGTTGCAATTCCGCATATTTCTCACCTTCCGGACGTTCAAGATTCGCTCTTTGCTTGCGTACCGCCATGCGATACACCGCCTCTAATATATTCTTCAACGTCTTATTCTGACTCATCAGCGCATCGCCTCCCGTAATCAGAATATCGCGTAACTGCGTATCCTGTTCAAAATAAGTCATCAACCGTCGCAACTTACTGTCCCACGATTCCTTCGGCCGTAACGTCTCAAACTCAAAATTCAGCCGTTCACTCTGAAAATCATACATACGCTGGCAAGATGCACAAAGCCCTCCACAAGCCCGTCCCATCGTATCAGGAATAAGGATAGCCACCTCCGGATACCGTCGGTGAATATTATGTCCGTCCGGCAAGAGCCATCCGGCAGCATTCGGCTTTCCTGCCTCCACAATATCTTCCTTCTCCCATGCGCGGATATTGCCATACGTCTCCACTAATCGCGGCGAATAAAGTATATAACTCCGAATCGCTTCATCATTATACCCATACCCCGTCACATTCAGCAACGACAAATAATAAGGCGTGGCAAAGAACGGCATTCCCTTTTTACGTGCCCGATTCAGCAAATACATCGTCTCCGACGAAAGCGAATTTCCTAAAAAGCGGTTCAACTCAGCCGGACTCTTCACCGCCATCGACAAATGGAAGCGGAAATCCCCCCACCATTTGCTCACCAACTGATACTTCTCCTCATAACTCATCCCTTCCTCAAAATGGAACCGCACCGAAGGCTTCGACTTCCGGTTCTCAATCTTCTGAATCAGCAGATGCAGCATCCGTTCCTTATTCTCATCACGCATCTCCCGCACTTCCTCATCCAATCCGGTATCCCACCGGTCATTCCGGCTCTTGATGCGCTGCGGAGACGGTAAAGGAACACTTTCCCCCTGCAAACGTTTGAACAACTGGAACAACTCTACAAACAAATCCGTCGGCATCTCTATATTCTCCAACTTCTCCGTCAGAAACTGATAAAGCAACCGTATCGTCTGTACCGAAATATCCTGTCCCGTAGACAGTTCATGAACATCCTGTCCATCATACTGGAGTAAGAGTCGAATTTGCTCCCTCGCCTCCTCCGCAACCTCATTAACCACCCCGCAACTATCCAGATGTCTTAGCAGACCAGCCTTAAAGTCCTCCACCGTCGGACTTACAGCCGCCATCTCTACCAACCCCGGCATCTCCTGCGTGTAGATTTGTTTTAACTGCGAAAAAGTAAGTACAAGCATTTTCTTTTGTTTCATAAGCATCCTCTATATTATTATATTATTTATTGATTAGTAACGACCTATCCCTCCGCAAGGTTCCCCCGGCCTCGACTGCCCGGCGTCAAGCGCAGGTCTTATTTACGGCGTTAAAAAGGGCAGACTGTTTGAGCGAAGCGAGTTTCTGCCTTTAGCCGGAAATGAGACCGGAGTAGCCGGGCAGGCGCAGCCTTGATTTTTTCTTTTTGGTACTTTTCTTTTGCATCAAGGCAAAAGAAAAAGTACATAAAGATAATAAAAAAAGCGGAAGTATGCCACTCCCGCTTTTCCTGCTATGCTATTCTTTACGATTTTCTAACATTTACGCGACCTTATTTTTTCGTTTCCGTGTCGTCGTTCTTCCTTTTCGGTTCCTTTTTGGCAAGGAGCACTATATTATATACATAGTCCGTCATCCACTGTTCCGAATAGCCCAGACGTTCCTTGTACTGGCGGACAGTCGTCGCAGTCTTGTGCACATCATCAGCCTTCCACACCGTCTTCGTACAAACATCGTGTACCGTCTTCTGAGTCATCCCGTAAAGCGCCTTCTTGAATATAGACGGCATACGGAACTTCCATTGCATCAGATTTCCCATCAGCATCATCAAGTCGTTGGAGAACCCCTGATACATAAATAGATACGACTGGATATCATTCTGCGTACGGCAATTACGCTTCACGGAGTTGTCGATCTCCTTAAAGAAACTTTCATTCAGTCCGTAGTCCTGCATCAGCATTTTGCGTGAAGCCGACTTTTCTGCCAGTCCCAGCTTACCTCCCTGCGTAGGAATCTTGAACAAACGTTTGAAGTTAGCCACATCCGGTAAAAAGCGGATGTTGGTAATACCTAAGTTAGTAGCGATGACTGACTGGAAATAAACCCGGGTCAGTGATATGAAATCTTCTACATTGCCGACTTTTGTTTCATCGGATTTCTTTTTGAATAAACCAAATAAGCCCATCGTTATATTTACTATTTTATAATTTACAATTTACAAATCGTGTGTGGAGATTTTAATGAGCCGCAAAGGTACGAAAAAGTGTTGGTTTTCACCAACATTCCAAGTCCTTTTCGATGTCCGGCATGGTCTCTTTCCTGAAAACAGGACTTTGGATGCCCGCTTTCTTCTGGGCACGATAGTCCGAGAGCAGGCGGATGGCATACTTTCCGAGAAAGATAATGGCGATCAGGTTGCAGACAGCCATCAGAGCCATAGTGATGTCCGCCAGACTCCATACCAAATCGAGTGTGGCGACAGACCCGAAAAGTACCATGCCGCTGACCAATATCCGGTAGGTGTGGAGCACCCATTTCTTTGCGGTGATGAAACGGATATTCGCTTCGCCGTAATAATAATTTCCCAAGATACTGCTGAATGCGAAGAAGAACAACGCTACGGCAACAAAGATGCTTCCGGAAGCACCGATCTCATTCGTGAGCGCCTGTTGGGTTAGTTGCACCCCATTGGAAGAACCGTCCAAAGGAGCACCGCTGAAAAGAATGATAAATGCCGTACAGGTGCAAATTAATAAAGTATCGGTAAATACTGCCAGCGTCTGTATCAACCCTGTTTGACAGGATGAGTGACGTTGCCGTCGCTGCTGCATTCGGAGCCGAACCCATACCGGCCTCATTGCTGAATAATCCGCGCTTGATACCCTGCATCAGCGCCATACCGACACCTCCACCCAATGCCTGTTCCCAGCCGAAGGCATGGCTGATGATGAGAGATATCACTTCCGGCAAATGCGTGATATTAAGTAATACGATGACCAGTGCCAGCCCTACATATCCTAATGCCATAACCGGGACGATAATGCTGCTTACACGCGCTATCCGGCGGATACCACCGAAGATGATGACAAGAGTCAGAGCGGTAAGCACTCCTCCCAACACCATATGATTGAATCCGAACGCATGTTCGGCAGCAGCACAAATCGTATTGCTCTGTACCGAATTGAAAGCAAAACCGAAAGTAATGCTGATGAGCACAGCGAAAAGCATCCCCATCCACGGCTGTTTCAATCCCTTCTTCATATAATAAGCCGGGCCTCCGACAAAAGAGTCCTTTCCGCGTATCTTATATAACTGTGCCAGGTAGATTCGATAAAAGCGCTCGAAGCTCCCAGCAGGGCGATCACCCACATCCAGAAAACAGCTCCCGGTCCGCCGATGGCGATGGCGGTGGCCACCCCTGCCAAGTTGCCCGTACCCACACGGCTGGCAATCGTAATAGCGAATGCCTGAAAAGATGAAACATGTTTCTCGCCCTGTTTTCCTTTTCCGGCGGACTCGCTGAGTAATACAATCATTCGCGAAGCATACGGAACTGTACGAACCGCGTTCGGATGCTGAACCAGACGGCACAGCCCAGTAACATGATAATCAGGATGTATGTCCAGAGTATATCATTTATTTCATTGATAAAGTTCATAGTTAGGTTTTTGAAAAGAATAAATCGTAGTATATCACTCGTTTTTCATTCGGAAATAAAATTTATGATTTTCGAATACGGGCTCTACTATATCATACCGAACAAATTTAGCAAGCAGATGTTCGGCGGCACGTCGGGAAATACCGGTCTGCCGACAATACCGGTTGAGTGAAAGCAGCGTTCCCTGTTCCAACAGGTCGAGCAGGAGTTGTTCGCGTTCCGTATAGCGGATCAGTTCTCCCCGCGGGCTGCCGCTTTGTTGCCATACACGCAGGTGGATAGGGGTAGCCAGTATATTCTCATCCTTGATGCGGAGATAGGCGAGAGGCTTTCCGTTTTCGTCTTTCGCATAGACAGGCTTGTGCGGATTCTCTTCGATGGTGGCTACTAATACCTGTTTGCCTTCCACGATATATGTTTGTAAAGTATATTCTATCTCCGGGATGCAATAAAGTTGTGCAGCTGCTTCGATCATATATTTTTCCTCTTCAGATCGTACGCCGGCTATCCGTCCATTGTCTTTCACGCCGATCAATAGCCGTCCTCCGTCGGTATTGGCAAAAGCCGACAGCGTTTTGGCAATCTTGCGTGCGTCGGAAATTTCGAATTTGAAGTCCTGTTGCTGATGCTCTCCTTCAGCTATCAAAGTATGTATGTAATCCGTATCTGTAAGCGTTTTCATGGCTACAAAGGTAGGGAAAAATGGTGAAAAGCCCTTTTTTTAGCTTATTTTCGCAGATAAATTCAAAAAAAATATTGTTTTTATGCGTTTATTTCGGGAAACAGTGTATTTTTGCGACACATTATTAACGAAAAAAATAAAAGGATTATGAAAGAATTGGTAGAAAAAGTAGCAGCTCTGTATGCTGACTTCTCAAAAGATGCTAACGCTCAGATTGAAAACGGTAACAAAGCAGCAGGAACTCGTGCTCGTAAGGCTTCTTTGGAAATCGAAAAAGCAATGAAAGAATTCCGTAAAGCATCTTTGGAAGCTTCTAAAAACTAAGGAATAGAAGTCTACTAAGATATCAGGAAAAAAGAAAGAGGATGTGTCGTGAGATGCATCCTCTTCTTCTATTTATACCTCCTTCTCTTTTCTGAAACCCGAAATATCGGACGAATGTGCTATTTTTAAGATTACATTGAAAAACGTTCGCTCTAAAAGTAACAAACCAAGGAGTAAACTGCATAAATAAGTGCAATAATATACGGAAAAGCAGTCGTTTCTTGCATGAAACTACATGAAATATACACCTTTTCAAAGGAAAAAAGTATCTGTTGCTTTTAAACCAAGGGGGTGTTCCTTTAAAACCAACGCCTCCTTCCTCACCGACCAACCTGTTTTCCGTCAGTAAGGAAGACCTGAAAAAGCTATTTTTGCTTAATTTTCTTCTAATTGATCCATAAATACCGGGAAAATAAAAGTGTCATTCGGAACTGTTTTTCTTCAGTAAACGATCAAAATGAACAATGAAAAAGAACTATACTTTCGATTTGACCGATTAACTCTTTAAATAGTAAAAAAGAGGAATCCTGTATTCGCGAATGCCGGCTTTTTTATACCTTTCTTTAAAGTGGGGATACAATTATGCCCTTCTTTCACTGTTTAAATATTCCTTTTTTAAGAAAGGTCCTTTTTTAGTGATCAATAGATGTCGCTATATGTGAAAAGTTATTCATGGTAATTTGAAGAAATGAACTCAATTTCTCCCTATTTGTTGTTTCGTTTTTCGGCGATACCGATTTTTGGAGTGTCTTATTCTGAAAATCGGTTGTGTATATGCGTATCGGGCAATTATAGTTGCTGAAATATGTGTATATTTATTGTGTAATCTTTAATACTAAGTAAGATGTTAAAAGTAGTAGCATTTATGAAGCAGGTAGCCGAAGAGCTGCGGATGGGGGGAAACTTTGGTACTGCGCACGTGTATCGTAGCAGTATCAATGCCATCATTGCTTATCATGGGGAAGGGGATTTTTCTTTTGACGAGGTTACCCCGGAGTGGTTGAAAGGTTTCGAAGTACACCTTCGTGGGAGAGGATGTAGTTGGAACACAGTCTCCACTTATTTAAGGACATTTCGTGCGGTGTACAATCGTGCCGTCAATAGTCGGATGGTTATTTATACGCCTCATTTGTTCCGTTCCGTCTATACGGGTACGCGTGCAGATCATAAGAGAGCATTGTGCGATGAAGATATGAAGAAGGTATTCACTAAATTGCCTCAGTCTTCCGCCGTGCCTTCTGCTATACGGTGCGCGCAGGATTTGTTTGTATTGATGTTTTTACTTCGTGGTTTGCCGTTTGTCGATTTGGCCTATCTGCGTAAAAGTGATTTGAGGGATAATGTGATCACTTATCGTAGGCGGAAGACGGGGAGACCTTTGTCGGTGACGCTTACTCCGGAAGCGATGGCACTATTAAAGAAGTATATGAACACGACCCTCATTCGCCTTATCTCTTCCCGCTGTTGAAAAGTGGAGAAGGAACGAAGGAGGCCTACCGGGAATATCAGTTGGCATTGCGCAGCTTCAACCAGCAACTCACGCTCTTGGGCGAAATATTGGGGCTGAACGATAGACTGAGTTCATACACCGCCCGGCATACATGGGCTACCACAGCCTATTATTGCGAAATTCACCCGGGTATTATCTCCGAAGCTATGGGGCATTCGTCTATCAAGGTGACCGAGACCTATCTAAAACCTTTTCGTAATAAGAAAATTGATGAAGCTAATAATCAGATTATTGATTTTGTAAAACACTCGATTGTGGGAACAGTAGCTTGAAAATGAATCTGTTACTTTCTAGGTAACGGAGCTAAATAGCGTTGCAAAGATGGATATATTTTGGAAAACATGCAAACAAAAAAGATATTTTTTATAATAAACTACTAAAAAAAGAGAAATAATACGATAAAACAACGGATTTCTTTCTGTTAGGGACCTGTTAACCTCTGATCAAGATACAAAGAATTTCCTCCCCTCTGCCGCAAGTCTGAAGCAGGGGTAAATATGTTTCACTGTTAAATAGTCTGGTTTTTCATATAGAAGGCTCTCCGGGAGTCAGGACAAAGGTTTACCCGTTACCTAGAAAGTAACGGGTAAAGGCTGTTTGGCCTGTATGCTTCATAGTATATTATATAAGGGAAATAAAGGTCGAATGAATTAAGAAAAGGAGGTCGCACGAGAAATAGAACGGAACAACACATGGGATTTAAAATCAAAAGTGTAGAAATTATAATTTTTATTATTTTTTTAATTTATTAAATTAAAAAGTTTTTTATTATGAACAAAAAAGTTTTTAAATGCTGTTCCTGTTTGGAGCGCTGATAGCGTCCTCGGCAGGTACATTTACTTCTTGTAAAGACTACGATGACGACATCAAGAGTCTGCAGGAACAAATTGACAAAAGCGGAAGCACCGTTGGCGATCTTCAGACTCAGCTGACAACGCTGAAGACTGCTGCAGAAGCTGCACAGGCTGCTGCTGATGCTGCAAAGACAGCCGCTGCAGAAGCTAAGACTGCCGCAGAAGCTGCAAAAACTGCCGGCGACCAGGCTGCTGCCGATGCTGCTACAGCGAAAGCGCTGGCAGAAGAAGCGAAAGCTGCCGCATCACAGGCAAAAGCTGACGCTATCGCTGAAGCTGCCAAGCAGGTAGAGGCTTTGAGAGTTTCATTGCAAAGCGCTATCGACCAGAAGGTTGATCTGACTGTTTACGAAGCTGCTGTTAAAGCACTCGGTGCTCAGATTGAAGGTATCGAGACTGGTTTGAGTAATCTGACCAATGGCGCTGTGAAAGAAAACACAGAAGCTATCAAAACTGCTCAGGATGCTATCGAAACATTGATCACAGCAGACAAGGACTTGCAGACTCAGCTCGACGCTCTGAAACTGTATGCTGAAGGTGTAAAAGAAGTAGCCGACGCGAATGCAGAAGACATCAAAGCTGCACAGGAAGCTATCGAAGCTGCACAAGACGAGATTAAGAAACTTTGGGATGAAATCAACGGTGAAGGCGGATTGAAAGCTTTGATCGGTGAGAATAAATCTGCCATTGAAGTTCTTCAGAAGTCTACAGCACAGGACATCGCTAACCTGGAAGACAAGATAACAGACGAACTGGACGCTATCAAAAATGATATCAAAGATGTTCAGTCTGACATCAAGACTATTAATACTCAGATTATAAATATCAACGCTGACTTGGCTAGCTTGCATACATTGATGACTTGCCGTTTGACAAGCATTACGTTTGCTCCTGACTATATTGTAGACGGTGTAGAAGCTATCAAGTTCAACTCATTGAAGTATGCTGCAATGGCTGCTAGTGAAAATGCTGTTATTCCTACTGCTTACAAATTCTCTACAGCTGCTCTGGCAACTGCAAGCTACCACTTCAATCCGGCAAGCTTCAAGTTGGCTAACGCTGACTATAGCTACATTGACCGCTCTGCAACAGTGATCAACACTCGCGCGGCTGCCAGCCAATGGGTTGAAATCAGCGGTACTCCGGTTGCAAACGCTGCTACAGGAACAGTTGACTTCAAACTGCTTCGTCTTAACGTTCATTCTACTCAGCCGGCAGAAGACAAAGTGAACATGATCGCTTTGCAGGCTGCTCTGAAGGGTGACGCTGTTGACCAGAACGAGACTAACGTAGTGGTGACTTCTCCGTACGTATCTATCTATGATGACGTATTGGCTGCACCGGACGTTCGTATCTCTGACAAGGCTACTTTGATTTCGGGTGCCGACAAGGCTCATTATGCAACGACTTTCGATGCTTGTAAATCAGAAGCTGTTCGTTACACAACGCCTTACGACAAAGTATTCAATCTGAAAGAATTGGTGGCTACTTGCTTCGGCAACGGTAATCACAAAGAATTCCCGATCGAAGACTATAAATTGTCATACAAGTTCTCTGTAGCTACTTCTGATTACAATGTCACAAGCGGTTCTACTACTACTAACCAACAGAAATGGATTGTGTGCAATGACGCGAAAGCTGGTTTGTACCAGGCAGAAGGTTTCAACAAGGAAGCTATCGGCCGTACTCCGATTCTGAAAGTGGAATTGGTAGACGAAGCTGGTAACGTAGTACGTCGTGGATTCGTGAAGATTGAGTTCGGTGTGACTAAGCAAGACGACCTCGTAGTAGGTGACAAGGCTAATGACTTGGTTGCTAAGTGTGCTGAAACAGCTGCTTCATACACTATCTCAGAACAGTTTATCCGTGAAAACGTTTACCGTGTCATTACTAATGGTAAGGAAACCAGCATGAGTCACGAAGAATTCTGGAATCTGTATGATGCTACTACAGCAGTTGCTGCAGTGAAGAAGAACAACTTGTCTCACTCTATGTCACTTCCGAAGATTGTTGACGGCGATACTTCAACAGGTACTGCTACCAAGAAGATCGTTTGGTCATTCACTCACACAGAACTGGGTAAGATAGGCGCCGGTGGTTCTCAATTCGTTGCAACTGTAACGGTGAAGAACAAACTGACTTCTTCTGAATATCCTGCAAGCATCACATTCAAGTTTACTGTAAACGTGAAATTGCCGGAACTTACTTTGGCTGCTACTGAAAATGATCTTTACTGGACGAAAGAAGATGGTAAGTACAAGTATTTCAACGTAAACGTGAATGTACCTTCTTCAATTACTTCTCCTGCAGAAAACTGCCAGTTCAGCAGAGCATTGCCGGAAGCATATTCCGCATACGCTGTGACAGGACTTCCGGGATGTGAATCAGCTCGTTACAAAGTAATCAAGACTTACTCTAACGGAGTAGCTACTTCTACTGTAATGAATGGTGTTCAGATCGACGGTGTTAACATCACTTTGGATAAGAGCAATGCTGCTGTGAAGGCTGCTTTGAATAGTGCAAACGGCTTGCAGGCTGTAGTTGCACACATCTACACACTGAGCAACGGTGACGAAGTAACTGTAAATGAATTCATGGTTAACTTCATCCGTCCTGTTAACTTGAATATGCCTAGCGGTATTTCTGTAACAGATGCTATGACTGGTGGTGATGTTGCTGACTTCCAATGGAATGGTCTGTTGACTGACTGGAGAAATGAAGCAATCGTGAAAGATAGCTGGTCATGGGTTGATCATACTCGTTCTTACTGGAAGAGAGTTTGTGCTCCTGAATTCGAATACGTGGAAGGTCATGAAGAAATGGTTACACCGGCTCAGCTTGACGTAGAATATGGTACGATTAAGTTCACTACCACTACTACAACAACAATGTATACTGGTAAGGCTACTTACAGATACTATCCTCTAGTAGGTCGTAGCATAACTAAGACGTATACTATTGAAGAAGAGATGTTGACAAAAGCTGAAATTAATACTGCACTTGAGGCTAAGAAGGTAGAAGGATGGCCGTTTGGCTATATTAGCGCAGAGTTGGATGGTGAAATTGAGTATACAGAAGTTTCTAAACCGGCAAGCACTACTATCGAGTACGATTACGTGAAGAGCATCAACTATGTACCGGCAGTTTACAAGTGGGTTGAAGGTAACTGGACAATGGTTCCTCACAAACACACTGCAATGCCTGCATACGAAGGTACTTCTTACGGACAGACTTCAGGATGCTGGGAATGGACGAAGAAAGAGTGGACTAGACCGGAATGGAATGCAGGACAGTACTGGTTCTTCTATGGTCCGTTCAGCGATGTGACAGTTAATGTAAACGAAGCTACTACAAGCCTCGAATACAACGGTAACAAGTTGCCTGACGGTGCTACTTTGGTTCAGGAAGGTAACACAGTGAAATATGTAAATGTTAGCTCACCAGTTGGATATACTTATCAGATATTCATTCCTGCTACAGTAAATTATGGCTGGGGAACTACTTCTTCTACATTGACTATTACAGTTAATCCGAAGAACTAAGAATTGAAATGTCAATGAATTCTTAGACATTCAACAACAAAAAGGGTGCTCTAATCAGAAAGGGGCACCCTTTTCACCATAACAAGTACATTCTGTGGAATACTCTGTGATAAGACATTAAATTTATAAAATTATGAGAATAAGAAATTTACTAGTAGCCATACTTACTGTCAGCAGCACAGTAGCATTCGCTCAGGAACAGCGACAAATCAAGGAAGAGGGCAAGACAGTATTCAAACCTCATTGGTTTATGCAAGTTCAGGCTGGAGCTGCGCATACGGTAGGCGAAGCCGATTTTACAGATCTGATCTCTCCGGCAGCAGCCGTTAATGTAGGGTATAAGTTTGCACCCGCATTTGGAGCCCGTTTAGGCGTAAGCGGTTGGCAGGCAAAAGCAGGATGGGTCACTCCTTCTCAAACCTATCAATACAAATATCTGCAAGGCAATCTGGATATCATGGCAGATCTTAGTACTTTATTTTGTGGTTTTAATCCTAAACGTGTATTCAACGCATATATTTTTGGCGGCGCAGGACTGAATCATGCTTTCGACAACGATGAAGCAAACGCACTGGATACAAGATCTCATGAATTAGAGTATTTATGGCAGGACAAACAAAATCTTATAGCCGGACGTATGGGACTGGGATGTGATCTGCGCCTCAATGACCGGCTGGCTATCAATATTGAAGGAAACGCAAACGCACTGTCCGACAAATTCAACTCGAAAAAGGCAGGCAACTGCGACTGGCAATTTAACGTATTAGTGGGCCTGAACATCAAATTAGGAAAAAGCTATAAGAAAACAGCTCCGGTATATTATGAACCGGAACCGGTAGTAGAACAACCCAAACCACAACCTGTCGTGAAACAGCCCGAACCGGAACCTGTGGCAGTGGTAGTGGAACCTATGAAACAGAATATATTCTTTGCTCTGAACTCCGCACTTCTCCAGAAAGACCAGCAATCGAAGATCGATGCAATGGTGGCATACATGGAAAAGTATCCGGCAAGCAAAGTTGCCATAACCGGATATGCCGACAAAGAAACCGGTAATCCGAGAATCAATATGACTTTATCCGAAAAACGTGCGAAGATTGTTGCCGATGCCTTGAAAGCCAAAGGAATAGCGGCGGACAGAATTGTTACGGATTTCAAAGGAGATACAGTACAGCCTTTCCGGGTGCCTGAAGAAAACCGGGTAAGCGTCTGTATTGCAGAATGATATTTTCCCACTTTTCATGCGGGGTTTTCCCCATTCCTCTATTCTATTAACAATATGAGGAGCCCGGCATGATAAGTACAAAGAGGAAGTCCGTACTTGTGAAAGCCCGGACTTCTGCAATGAACCCTTTTATTCACTTAAATGTGAAGAAAAACCCCACGGGGAACAGATGGAAAAGGATGCTTGTGAAAGTCTTTTTTTCCGATGTCTGTTCTTTGCAGAGGATGCCCCTCACATTTTTCCCACGGGCATCCTCTTTTTTTATATATATAGACTGATGTTATTATAAAGTCTGATTGTTTTGTTTATAGAGAACAAAATATGAGTGATTTGGTTCGTTATCAACCGGCATTCCGATTAAAATCGTATATTTGCGTCTGTAATCAGATTGGGTCCATGAACGAAAATGTCCTCACTAAACTAAAGATACTTGCAGAATCAGCCAAGTACGATGTATCCTGTGCATCCAGCGGTACAGTGCGCTCCAACAAACCGGGCATGCTGGGCAATACCGTAGGTGGCTGGGGAATCTGCCACAGCTTTGCCGAAGACGGACGGTGCATCTCCTTGCTCAAAGTCATGTTGACCAATTATTGTATTTACGACTGTGCCTACTGTATCAACCGGCGCAGTAATGATCTGCCTCGCGCCACGTTGTCCGTCTCCGAATTAGTGGAACTGACGATTGAATTCTACCGGCGCAATTATATCGAAGGTTTGTTTCTTAGTTCCGGTGTGGTCCGTAGTCCGGATTATACGATGGAACGGCTTGTGCGTGTGGCGAAAGATTTGCGTCAGGTGCATCGCTTTAACGGATATATTCATCTGAAGAGCATTCCCGGAGCAAGCCGGGAACTGGTGAATGAAGCCGGACTGTATGCCGACCGCCTTAGTGTCAACGTAGAAATCCCGAAAGAAGAGAACCTCAAACTGTTGGCTCCCGAAAAGGATCATAAGAGTGTTTTCGCTCCGATGAAGTATATCCAGCAAGGCGTGTTGGAAAGCAAGGAAGAACGACAGAAGTTCCGTCATGCTCCCCGTTTTGCGCCTGCGGGACAGAGCACGCAGATGATTGTAGGGGCTACCTCCGAGTCGGATAAAGATATCCTTTACCTTTCGTCGGCACTCTATGGACGGCCGACGATGAAGCGTGTTTATTACTCCGGATACGTCTCCGTGAATACGTACGATACACGCCTGCCTGCACTGAAACAACCGCCTCTGGTACGTGAGAACCGTCTTTATCAGGCGGACTGGTTGCTCCGTTTCTATCAGTTTAAAGTGGATGAAATCGTAGATGACGCATATCCTGATCTAGATCTGGAGATAGACCCGAAGCTCTCGTGGGCTTTGCGTCATCCGGAACAGTTTCCGGTCGATATCAATAAGGCGGATTATGAGATGTTGCTCCGTGTACCGGGCATCGGGGTGAAGTCAGCTAAGTTGATTGTGGCATCCCGTCGTTTTTCCCGTCTGGGCTTTTATGAGTTGAAGAAGATAGGCGTAGTGATGAAAAAAGCGCAGTACTTCATTACGTGCAGGGAACTGCCTTTGCAGATGCAGACGGTGAATGAGCTTTCTCCGCAGCGGGTACGCAGTCTGCTGCTTCCGAAGCCGAAGAAGAAGGTGGACGACCGCCAGTTGATACTGGATTTTGGGGAATAAATGGAGTTTCAGATGTTGTAAACCGGAAGATAATGAACGTCTATATCTACGATAAAACTTTTGATGGTCTGCTGACTGCTGTCTTCGACGCTTATTTTCGTAAGACCTTTCCCGATTTCCTGTTATCGGATGGGGATGCTTTGCCTTTGTTTTATGATGAATTGCATACGGTGGTCACCGATGAAGAGAAAGCCGCCCGTGTGTGGCGTGGCTTGCAGAAGAAAGTCTCTTCTTCCGCGCTTGGCTGCCTCACCCAGTGTTGGTTGTCGGAATTGCCGGATATAGGGATGGTTATCTTTCGTTATATTCGTAAGGCGATCGACGCTCCCTGTTCTATCGAGACTAACTTCGGCGATCCGGATGTGCTTCTGCTTGCCCAGATATGGAAGAAGGTGGATGGCGAACGGATGCATCTGATGCAGTTCGTGCGTTTTCAGAAAGCGGCGGACGGTACGTTCTTTGCTGCCTTCGAACCGCAGTATAATGCCTTACCACTTACTGTCCAACATTTCAAAGATCGTTTTGCCGATCAGAAGTGGATTATCTATGATATGAAGCGGCGTTATGGCTTTTACTATGATTTGCAGGAAGTGACTACGATTTCTTTTGATGACGACAGCCGGGAAGCTCATCTGATTACGGGTATGCTGGACGAGAGCTTGATGGATGAAAATGAGAAGATCTTTCAGAAGCTCTGGAAAACGTATTTCAAGGCTATCTGCATTAAAGAACGCATGAATCCGAGGAAACATAAAAAGGATATGCCTGTCCGCTACTGGAAGTATCTGACGGAGAAGCAGAAGTAGGCTTATTCTATCCGCTGCACCGTCACATCCGGAAATTTCTGCATCAACGAAAGTAAATGTCCTTCATCATTGTTCCGTTTTGATTTGATGACCATTGTGACTTGATAAGATTCCATTTCACCCGAATGCTGTGTTTCCATTTCGTAAGAGACAATCATATAATCTTTTGAATTAAATCTGTCCGCTATCTGTTTCAAAGTATCTTTGTTGTTAGTAGAGAAGGAGATCATCGAACTTTTCATGCCTACACTCTTGAAGATGTAGCTGAGCAGTTCCAGTCCGATCAGAGTCAATACGGTAGTGGCTATGCCGATGGTGTACATTCCCGCGCCGACTGCCAGACCGATGCCGGCTGTAGCCCATATGCCGGCGGCTGTGGTCAGTCCACGGACGATTTGTTTCTGTAGGATAATGGTTCCTGCACCGATGAATCCGATGCCGCTGACTACTTGTGCCGCTACACGGCTGGGGTCGAGCGTCACACTGTTTTCTTTGATGATCTCTTGAAATCCGTATTGCGAAACGATCATGATCAGGGCACTACCCAATGATACGAGGAAGTGAGTGCGGTATCCGGCTTCTTTGGCACGATATTCACGGTCCAGTCCGATGATGGCTCCCAGTATTCCTGCCACCAGTAATCTTAACATAAAATCAACGTTCAACATCATAGGTTCGGTCTCCTTTCTTTTCTTTGTTTGTATCTTCTTGATTTTTCTTTAAAACGGTTAGTCCTATAAATATACAATTCTTTTCTCTTTTTGTGCTATTAATTTAGTAATATTTGAACGTAGCATCTGCATTTTATCGTATATTCGCAGACAAAACCGTGCATTACGCCAAAGATTGAATAAGAAATTAAGAAAAGGATATTTTACATCATTAGTTTTCTGGTGATATTTTGTATAGAGGTGTTCATAGCCTTGTATGTACGTGATAGCTTCGTACGTCCTTATATGGGAGATGCTTTGGTCGTGGTGCTGGTATATAGTTTTGTACGTATATTTATCCCGACAGGGGTTCCCCGTCTGCCGTTTTACGTTTTCCTGTTCGCTTGTTTTGTCGAAGTGCTGCAATATTTTCAGTTGGTGGAAACTTTGGGAATCACCAACCGTGCATTAAGAATCATTTTGGGCTCCACGTTCGATTGGAAAGATATTGTCTGCTATGGAGCAGGATGTATCTTTATCTTTCTGTTTGAGCAAATATTCAGACGCCGTTAATTGGAATAACAGACTTTCTTGTTTGGCGATTGCTTATTGTATGTTCTCTTTATCTTCGTTTTCTGAAGTCGGATTCAGATCGTGTCCGCAATACTTGCAGAACTGCGCATTGTCTTCATGCCCTGACCGATGGCAGTTCGGACACTCTTTGTCTCTTCTCCGTTTGTAGTCCTTCATCATGGAGGCGGACACAATGCCGGTAGGTACCGCAATGATGGTATAACCGATCAGCATGACGCAAGCCGAAAGAAACTTTCCCAGTCCGGTGACAGGAGTTATATCTCCGTATCCTACGGTGGTCATCGTGACAATAGCCCAGTAGATACTGTTTGGAATGTTGTTGAACTGAGAATTGGGCAAAGCTCCTTCGATCATGTACATTAACGTTCCGATGGAAGTAACCAAAATCACAACAAAAAGAAAAAAGACCGCAATCTTTTTACTACTTTCCCGAAGTGCGGTGAGCAGTCGTTCGCCTTCATTCAAGAAATTGAATAGCTTAAAGACACGGAATACCCGTATCAATCGAAATGCACGGATGATAAGCAGATAGCGTGCTCCCGGAAAGATCAAACCGATGTAAAGCGGCAAGGTAGCCAACAGGTCAACAATGCCGAAGAAACTGAATATGTATTTCTTCGGGCGGGGAGAGCAATATATTCGTGTCAGATACTCAAAAGTAAAGAAAGCAGTGAAAAGGTACTCCATTACGACAAATGGGGTAGTCAGATAAGAAGGGAGCCCTTTCAGGCTTTCAATAATGACTAATAATACACTGGCAAGGATACAGCCGATAAGAACCACATCAAACAGCTTTCCCGAAGGAGTGTCAGATTCGAAGATGATGACGTACAGCTTATGTTTCAGCTTTTGGTCATTTAGAAATTGATGGATTCTTTCTTTTAGTTTCATGAGAATAAACAGTTAACAGGCCAATATCCCAATAACCTGTATTTTACCTATTACTTATTATCTGCTACTTATTACCTATTATATTAATCTATTACCCAATGTTTGTTGTATGCAACCGTCTTTTTTGGATCATAGTACATTCCCTCTTGTGTAGGTATCTGGAGAACGTATGTTTTTCCGGTCCTGTTCTTTAGGCTTTGTTCGCGTAGCCAAGGGTTTGCATCCCGAAGTTGGGCGTACGTGATTCCCTGCTGTTTGGCAAAATCGCTTAAGTTGGCAATGGGGGTGGTGACCGTTATCTCTTTGTAGGGGATAGGCGGGTACAAGTGTTCCTTTTTCAGCAGGAATCCGTATCGCTGAGGATTCTTGAATATTTCTTTGACTGCCAGCAGGCGGAACATATAGCGGGAAGTCTCTTCTACCAGCCATAAGTCCATTGCGTGGCTGGCAAGTTGCTGGTCCAGTTGAGAGGAAATTCGTCCTTGTCCGGCATTATAGGCGGCAGATACAGCCATCCAGTCTCCATATTTGGCATAAGCCTGTTTGAAATATTTGCAGGCGGCTACCGTTGCCTTTTCGATGTGATAACGTTCGTCTACGTTCTCATTTACTTCGAGTCCGAATTCGCGTCCGGTAGCAGGCATGAATTGCCATAATCCGGCTGCACCGGCCGGAGAGCGGGCTATGTTGTTGAGGTTACTTTCGATGACCATCAGATATTTGAAATCGTCGGGGATACCGTTCGCTTTCAGAATCGGTTCTATAATCGGGAAGTAACGGTTGGCGCGCTTGATGAGTAACATGGTGGTGGAGTGCATATAGGTGAACGCCATCATCTCCCGGTCCATCCGCTCGCGGCGGTCGTAACGGCGGAGGTCGATTGTCTCTCCGTCAAAAGTCACCTGCTCGGGAACGGTAGGTGAGGTGACGCAATAAGGCACTTCCGATTTGGCGGAATGCTGTTCGTCTACATGACTGCTACCGATCAGAATAGGCAGGGTAGCTCCGATGCAGAACACTAATATAAAGGTTAGAATGTAGTTGATCTTGGTAAATTTCTTCATTTTCTGTTTTCTTTTAGTCATTTGATTGGTTCTTATTCCAATATCTGGCAACCACGGCAGTAATAGATGCTACCGCCAAGATAATTCTCCTTGACAATGGTTTCTCCACAACGGGGACAGGCTTTGCCTGCCGTGTCTTTAGAGAGGCAAGCTGTATACTTGCCATTTTCTCCGAACAGGTCCGATTCCGTGTTTCGTCCACCCTGCCGGTAGATATCGTTCATGGTCTCCTTTACTTGATAGAACAAATTTTCTTTCTCTTTGTCTGTTAATGCTGCTATTTTTTCTTTGGTATGGATGTGGGCATGATACAGAATGTCCTGTAATACACCGTTTCCCAGTCCCGGAACAGTCTGTTCTGTAGCCAGAAAGGCTTTGGCGGATTTCTTCTGCGCACTTTCATCATTAATCAGTCCGAGGAAATATTCTTTGCTGAAAGCGTCCGACATGACCTGCGGCTTGCTTTTCGCTGTCCGGTAATATTCGGATAGTACGCCGTTGGCAGCGTCCTTGCTGTAGCACATGATTCCTCCATACATTCGCACGGAAGCGATGAGGCAGCTTTCATCTTCGAATGCAATAAGTAACTGATGTTTGGCCGGCAGCTTGGTCCCTGGAGTCAGATAGCGCAGATTTACTCCGTCCGTGAGTACGAGCACTTTATCTTCTATTGTAATCTCTACCATACCTCCCTGAGACTGCGCACTGTTTATCCTCTTATCGACTAACCATTCGGCAAACTCATCGGAATTGCCGTTAAACCAAGCGAATTTGTGAGGGCTGAATTGAATAAATACATCTGATATTCTTTTTCCTACAACTGTCTCAGTGAGTTGTTCACAGAGATAACGGGCTTCGGGTGCTTCTATCATATAGTCTCTATTTCTGATTTTATAAATGTTCTCATGCAAATATAATATTTATTAGTCAGAACTAAACAAATCCGGTGGAACAAAATCAGGTTGCTGCAATATCTGGCCTTTATTATCACTGTTAAGAAATGAAATCTCGATTTCTTGTGTAGGATAATGACTATATGTGGTTGGAGGAAAAGTATATGAGTTTTGCAAAGCGTATATATAAATATTCAAAACAAAGTGAAGGATTCAAACTTGTTCTAAAGTTTAATTTCCTCCACGATGTTCTGAATATCAAGTTAAAGTCTAGTTATTTTATTTGATATAGATGGCTTATAGATAGTCAGTAAGTATCTTATCAGCGTAATTTTATAAACTATATATGTTGTATTTATATCTTTTATCTGGTAATAATAAGATTAATCGGTAAGATAGTTGCTGTCACATCACCGCTAGATACGTCATATAGTTTATAGGTATTGTTAGATTCTGCTCTGATAATAGGGTCATAGAAGAAGAAGGAAAGAGTTCCTAATTCGTCAGAACCGACTGTAGTTGTAACTTTAGTACTACTGGTTGTGGTATTGGTGTGTGAAAAACCATATCCTAATTTGGCAGATAATTTGACGCTATCTATGCTTCCGCCTCCTTCGATAGAAAAGTCTGCTTTGTTTGTAAATTCATTTACTACAGTTATTGTTTTTTCTTATTGTCTGATCAACATCGAATTCTTCTACATACATATGAATGGAAAGAGCTTTGTTGTATAAATCCCATGGTAATGTGAAAACTTGGTTATCCTTATTGGGTTCAAGTTTTTCCGGATAAATCCATTTTGATCTTAAATTGTTGATATCTACTGAATAGAAATTCTTTGATTGTCTAAATGCGGTACCGTTTTTATGATGAAGATGTATCTTTTCTATGGAGAACACATCTTTTGCTTTTACGGAAAATGTGAGCAAATGTTCCATCGCATCTTTATTTGTTTCTCCTGCAATATAGGACTTGAATCGGAATTCGAAATTTCCATCTGTCCATATATTCTGAAGAATTTCTTCATTTGAAAGGTAACGTTTAGTTTGGGTCAAGTCTTGTATCTTTGATCACCGTCGGCATCTGCGATTCTTCCAAATGCAGTAGCACTAATTCTAAATCGGTATAATTTTTCTCTGATATTTCTATTTAAGCTTCCAGGAGTATTTGTTTTATTGATACCATAATAAATATAATCTCTTTGGCAGGCATTAGGGACGTTTTTGAATTCTCGCCAAGCGTTAATAGCTGTGGCTACTACATCTTTACTAACATATTTATTCAAATCTTCGGTTGCTTCTAAATCATTATCAGCATCATAATGCCGGGTTTGCACCTTTTTGCTCCCATCAAAAGCATCACTTATAAATTCATAAGTAGCCTCTCCTGCTCTTGTATTAACACTAGTAATTTTCATGCGTTCATTGTTTTTCACAACAAGGCAAGGGAAACCAGGAATATCTCCGTTTGTCATATTACCAATGTTTTCGCCATTTTCATATAGTGTGTTGTTTTTGTCATCTCTACACAATACTGATATTTCTTTATCACTTGTATCCCATGTTGTGGCATTGAAGTCCCAAAATAGAGTGAGATCTGGAACCATTATGTTTAACAAGGGAAGAGATTGCTCAATTTGACTCAATTCGTTTTCTTCTTTGCAGTATGATAATAATATATCTCTAAAACTTTGGTTGCCAGATACTTTTTTATCTTTAATTAATGGATAGAAAATGTCGTAGTCATTGTCAAACTGTACTAAAGCTTCTTTTTTCAAGAAGTTGCGTACTTCGATACTACTGGAGGCGGCTTGTGATAACAATTTGGCAAATTTGAGTTGCGCATCGGCTGTTGCCGATACTGGTAAATTACTTGTATTCTCGTTGATAGGAGAAGTTCCTTCCTCTTGAGAACACGAAAACATGAAAAAAGCACTTGCGAGCATTAATAAAATCTTTTTCATAATACATGTTTTTATAAAAGTTAGTAATAGATAAAAATTATCTGGTTCCGTATGAACCATTGATTATAATAGAATCTTTAGGGTTATCTGAACGATAAAGCACTCCGTTAAGATTTCCTTCAATAATAGGATGCCATTGGTCTGCATAGGCAGATTTAGTAATTTCTACTTGGAATGGTTTCTCTTTTTGGGGGATATAGTAAATATATTTGTCCTCATATTTATCACTATGTGTATCACGTGTTATTTGAATTCCATCATATATCCAATCTGTTTTTGTTGATTTTGTTATATAACGTATTCCTTTATGTAAATGATAGATGGTTATGCTAAGTAATTCATCCTCACCGTACTTTATGCTTGTCATCATTCCCCTTATAGAATCGGTATCGTTATTAGGAGGAGATGCACTTGTTTTTACTGAATGAACAGACCAATCAGTATGAGCTTCATTTTCCAGAGATATTTCCTTTCCGTTTATCTCCCCTTTAAAGTATCCCCAATACCATGAATCATCTTTAGGAACGGGAGTTTCATCATCATCGTTGCCGCATGATGCTAGAATAAGCATTCCGAAGAATGCTCCGATTAAATAAATGTTTAGTTTCATCTTATTTTTTTATTGTTTTATTCACTTTCTTCTTCTACAATATCTCCTGTTATATCCATTATGGGAGAGATAATCTTTACTGTATAAGGATAACCGTTTGGAGTTTCTATATATAATGTTTTATCTTTGTTTATGAAAGTGGGTGGTTCATGAACTACGGTTTTTCCGTTTTTATCTGTAATAGTGATTTCTGCATCCGGCAGAGGTGACAGAAAGATAATTTGCAAGCAGTTATCTACTTCTTGCACGTTTATATCAAAAGTAAAGGGAGAACGTGTGGATACTTTGGATTCTTTGTCGCGGACTCTCCAATGCGATCTATGCCTCTGTGTTTCCAGCGTTGCTGCATTCATTGGTATAATAAATAATACCGATAATAGGATAAATAACGATTTTGCTTTCATATTCAATTCTTTTATTGATTTATGGAGGCAAAGGTATGGAGTATTAGTATAGATGAATAATATTTGTAGTCACATTTCTATTTTATAATATCTTGATAATTAATGAGATAGCAAAAATGGTAGTCACACCTTACATTTCTTCGTCTTTCATTCTCTCTTTTATCCTTAATTTGCGTTGATTAATGGGGTGCGTATTGTTATAACCGAAACAAAGTGCAATAGTTAGAGGTTGCAATTTTGCTTCATTTAGGCAGAGATATAAAATATCTTCTTCGGTCAACTTGGGATACTTTTTTTGCAAGTATGATATATAATCGGCATAAATTTCGAAAATAATTTTCTGGAGTTTCTTTAGTTCTGCATTTGTCAATACCTTCATTGCTTTTTTGTCAGATACTTTTTGTTTCGAAAGGGCGATAATTCTCTTGTATATATCACTTTGGGTAAATAACCAATTTCTCAGTTCATGCTTTTCTTGTCTAAGTCTTTCTATTGTAGATTCTCTTTCCTGTATTTCATCTATCTTATTCGCTTGGTCTTGTTTCAGATTACGTTGTTCTTCTTGCAGCAAACTGATTATTGATTGATTATCTTCAATGATAGTCTGCATTGAAGATAGTTTATATTGGGTTTGCTTTAAATTCTGTTGATATATAAGTTGTATTCTTTTTCTTTTGTTAATATGGTATTGATAGAATAATATAATAAGTAAGCAACAAAAAATGAAGAGTGTAATTATGAGCAGAAGTCGATGCTGCTCTTTTATTTGCTCTTCCCTAATATGAATTTTGATATTATATTTATTAATGAGTTGTTGTAGCTCGCTGTATTGTTCTGTACTATACATAGAATCTAAAATTTCTACATGTTCTTCTAAATAGGCAGATGCGGCTTTATAGTTTCCTTGTTCTTTTTCAATATCATATAAACTTAATAAAGCAGCTGCTTTTCCCGTTATATCAGTTGTGTTTTCTATGTTTTTATTGAGATAATAGATAGCTGAATCGGGGTTATCTCCTTTTTCAAACAACAAGGTTCCAAGATGACTATATAGATTCCCCGGTACTTTTCCTGAGGGAAACCATTGGAGGGCACTATATGCATGATATAAAGCTGAATCAAGTTCTTCAAATTCGTCATAATAAACACTTAGATTGAGTTTGGATATAGCAATCATAGAAGAATCTTTTGAAGCTATGGCATACTCTAATGCTTTGTGTTGTGTTGTTATTGTAGAATCTTTATTATCAGTCATGCAATAGTATGAACTTATATCATTCAGTGCAATGTATTTGTCTTTATCTGTTATACAATATTTATATAGTTCTTGATATGCTTTGATAGCTTCTTCAAAGAAGCTTGTTCTGTAATATGTATTTCCTAACGAACTGAGCGTATGCCGTTTGATCTCTATTTCTTTTGGATAGTTTTTCAATATAGTCAGCGCTTCTTGCAAATGGGCAATAGCCTCCTTTGTACTATTTATTTCTATTTCCAATCGTCCTTTGTAAAGTAAAGCTACAGCTCGCTCTTTCTCGTCGTTATCGTAATAATTCAAAGCTAGGTTCAGTAATGAATCACAGGGTAGCAGTGATTTTTCACATTTATCTGTTGCCCGCGCTAAAAGTAGGCATAGCGGGCGGATTCTTTGTGAGAAAGCTCTTGTAATGCAGGCAATGTTTGAAGTAATTGCAATGCGCTGTCGGGGTGTTCTTCTAGCAGTGATTCAGCTTGTAAAAATGATGTTTCGGTCCGTTCTCTTGAAGAGCAGGCGCAGAACAAAAATGTTCCTAGAAATAGAATAGAGCATATTTTGACCACAAGTTTCGTCTTTTTATTTGTTTGCATGTGGCACAAAGATAACATTTATTTATTAGAATGATTTTATTCTATATAAATAAAAGAACTTTTTCTGCTTTTAATACGTTTCTCTAGTATAGTTAAAAAACGGAGAATCAAGATGAATATAGCAATGACCGGAGCCACCGGATATATAGGCAAACATCTTTCTAACTATCTGACCGAAAAGGGTGGACACCGGATCATTCCTTTGGGAAGAGCGATGTTTCGGGAAGGTATGTCCGGACTTTTGGTTCAGACGCTGACGCATTGTGATGTCATTATAAATCTGGCAGGCGCTCCTATCAATCAGCGCTGGACGCCGGAACATAAACAAGAGCTTTTCAATAGCCGGATAACGGTAACACACCGCATAATCCGTGCCTTGAATGCAGTCAAAACCAAACCGAAACTCATGATTTCGGCCTCTGCTGTAGGGTATTACCCCTCTTTGGTGGAATCGGACGAGTATACACAGACTCGTGGCGATGGTTTCCTGTCCGATCTTTGTTATGCGTGGGAGAAGGAAGCGAAACGTTGTCCTCAACCGACCAGACTTGTCATTACCCGTTTCGGTGTTGTGCTTTCTCCCGATGGGGGAGTGATGCAACAGATGCTCCGCCCGCTGCGCGCAACAAAGGTTGCCGCTGTCATAGGGCCGGGTACGCAACCTTTTCCGTGGATCGATATTCGTGACCTTTGTCGCGCCATGTCCTTCTTTATTGAAAATGAAGAGTTGAGAGGTGTTTTCAATCTGGTTGCTCCGCAAGCAGTTTCACAGTCCACGTTTACACGTGCGATGGGAAAGGCGTATCATGCGTGGACAACTTTGATTGTTCCGCAAGCGGTCTTTCGTTTGCTCTACGGTGAAGCCGCCTCTTTTCTGACAGCCGGACAGAGTGTGCGTCCTACACGCTTGCTGGAAGCCGGATTCCATTTTTCCGTTCCTACCATAGAGAAGTTGTTTGAGGGGACGGATCACAGTACGGTAGATCGGCTTGATCTGAAGCGCTATATGGGCTTTGGTACGAGATTGCCCGTTATGACCATCGTTTCGAACGTGGTCTTACGGAAGTGACCGCTACTTATACCCTCCGTCCCGACGGAACAATTCGCGTTGAGAATCGAGGATATAAACGTAACTCACCTTACGATATTTGTAAAACAGCCACCGGACACGCCAAGATTCCCGACCCTGCACAGCCCGGTAAACTGAAAGTCTCTTTTTTCTTGAATTTCTATTCCGATTATTATGTGATGGAATTGGACCAGGAGAATTACAATTATGCTCTTATTGGCAGCAGCACCGATAAATATCTCTGGATATTGAGCCGGACGCCCCAACTGCCGGAGGATATAAAAAAGAAATTAGTAACTGCCGCCGAACGTCGTGGCTATGATACGAATCGGCTACAATGGATTGAACAACTTTAAAATAAACATTATGGATTACAAAATTACTCATCAGCCCGAACAGAAACTGTTCAAGACGGAAGTCGACGGTCGCACCGCTTTTGTAGAATATCGCCTGTTAGGTGATTATCTCGATATTATTCACACCATTGTCCCCAAACCTATAGAGGACGGGGGATTGCTGCTGCACTGGTGAAAGCTGCTTATGACTTTGCACTCGCCAACGGAATGAAGCCGAAAGCTACCTGCTCTTATGCTGTGAGATGGCTTGAACGTCATCCGGAAATGAATGCGGATAGTTGAATAAATAGGGGCTGACCTAAAAGTACGAAAAGTCATTTTCTCTTTGTTGCAATGGATATTTGGACACTGTCCATATTTTTGTGACAAAGATACGTTTGGAAGAAGAACTTTCGGGTCAGTCCCTTTTTAGCTTATTGTTTCCATCTCTTTAGTTGAGGGAAGAACTCTTTCATCGTTGCCCGCGCCTCTTCTATAGTGTACTTTACTTCCGAATCCTTATTAAACTCCTCAAGGTAGTTCAGGTTGAGTTCAATCATTTCATCCATTGTGCATTCTTTGGTGAAATGCCCGTCTGCATAGCAATACTGGCAATACTCTTCATTCTTGCTGCCGTCTGCTTCTGTTCCGAATGTCGTTTCATCGATCGGCATAGCACAACACTGACAAATTTTCTGTTCCATCTTTTATTGATTTTAAGTGAGTAAAAGTATGATAAATAATTCTCTTTTATCTGCTTACAAATATAGTTACTTTCAATAAGTACTCAGTTATCCGATCTTGCTATTTTGTTTTCACCGGCAAACGTTTCCATATCCATCTGGGAATCATTCGCCAGAAGAATACGAGAATACGATAACGTCCGTCGATGATAGCTACCCGCTGTTTCCGATGAAGTGCGCGTACAATGTCGCGGCCTACCTGGTCGGTTTTCATCAGCATAGGATAATGCTTTCCGTCATTCAGTAAGTCGGTGGCTACAAATCCCGGACGAATATCGGTAAAGTGAATGTTTAACTTTTGCAGATGGGCGAGTTGTTCAAGCGCATCGATGTATGTGTTCTGAAAGCGTTTCGTTGCAGAATAGGCAGGGGCAACTCCCAGACCTTTGGTTCCGGCAATCGACTGATGACCGCAAGATGTCCGCCTCCATTGTTCCTGAAATAGGAAAAAGCGGTATCCACCATTCGTGTGAAACCTTCAACATTGGTACGTGTGGTATTCAGCTCGATTTCCATATTCAATTCCATATTCTGGAAACCGATGCCGGAACTGAGCAAAAATAAATCCATACCGCCTAATTGATGGATAAGCGCATCCAGCTTTCCGGCACTGTCTTCCTGAGTGACGTCCAGTGATTGAATTTTTATCTGTTCCGGTGCGATTTGCCGGAAATCTTCGAGAGCTGACTGGCGTCTTCCCGCTATGCCGATCTGCCATCCTTCGGACAGGAGGCGTTGGGCAACTTCCTTTCCGATACCGGAGGTGGCGCCTATGATAATGGCTCGTTTCATCTTTTTGGAACAAAGATAGTCAAATCTTTCTATTTTGAAAGGGGGGACTTTCCATTTTGAAAGCCATCCTTTTCGTTTTGACAGGAAACCTTTTCATTTTGGTAGGGTAGGAGTCTTCTCGTTTTTTCAAAGCAGAAATAGTATATTATTGATAAATAGCTACTTAAAAAGAATACGGCTGTTTTGGCATACTATTAGCTATGGGACTCGTGCAGAGTAATTCATGAGTTATGGAAGAGTATATATCAGATAATAGTGTGTATGCGCGTGCAAAAAGCAACAGCATGATCAATCCGAAAATGATAGGACGGGTGCTTGGGGCGTTGCTTTTTATTGAGTTGGGAATGTTCCTATTGTGTGCCGGTATATCCTTGGGGTACGGAGAGGATGATTATAAGTATTTTCTTTATACGTGTGTGATTAATGCCGTAGCAGGAGGATTATTATTGCTTTACGGACGGGGAGCGGAGAATAAGATGAGTCGCCGGGACGGATATTGTGTCGTCACTCTTTCATGGATATTCTTTACCGTTTTCGGGATGCTTCCTTTTTATTTCAGCGGGAGCATTGATACCATCACCAATGCTTTCTTCGAAACGATGTCCGGATTCACTACCACAGGAGCTACGATACTCGATGATATTGAGTCCCTTTCACATGGGATGCTGTTTTGGCGAAGCCTGACGCAGTGGATTGGTGGACTGGGGATTGTCTTTTTTACGATTGCCATTCTCCCGATCTTTACCACAGGCGGCGTACAGCTCTTTTCTGCCGAGACTACCGGAGTGACTCATGACCGCACGCATCCGAAAATCAATGTAATGGCGAAATGGCTGTGGACTATTTATCTGATATTGACCGTTTCGGAGACGATCCTGCTGATGTTTGGAGGAATGGATTTATTTGATGCCATTTGTCAATCATTTGCTACTACTGCGACAGGAGGATATTCTACCAAACAAAACAGTATTTCTTACTGGAATTCTCCGTATATCGAGTATGTTGTCGCCATCTTTATGATTATCTCTAGTATTAATTTTTCCTTATTTCTGATGTGTCTGAAAGGAAAAGTCGGCCGCTTGTTTAAAGATGAAGAAACGCATTGGTTTCTGGGCTCTGTCGGGATATTGACATTGCTTATCACTTTGGCACTCGTATTTCAGAACAACTATGGATGGGAGCTGGCTTTTCGTAAATCATTGTTTCAGGTAGCTACGGTGCATACATCCTGCGGCTTTGCGACGGATGACTATAATTTGTGGCCTCCTTTCACGTGGCTGTTGCTGTTTATAGCGATGCTTTCGGGAGGTTGTACGGGATCTACCAGCGGAGGTATCAAGAATATGCGGTTACTGATTGTGGCGCGGACCATCCGGAATGAATTCAAACACCTGCTTCATCCGAATGCGGTGCTTCCGGTACGGGTTAACAAACAAACCGTATCTTCTTCCATCGTAACGACTGTATTACTGTTCTTTGCTTTTTATTTGGTGATTATTCTGATCGGCTGGACGATTCTTTTATTTTTAGGAGTCGGTTTCTCCGAATCGGTCAGTACGGTAATCTCCAGTATCGGTAACGTGGGACCGGGATTGGGTAGTTGCGGTCCCGCATACTCGTGGAATTCTTTGCCGGACTTGGCAAAATGGGTTCTTTCTTTTCTGATGTTGATAGGCAGACTGGAACTTTTCAGTGTTCTGTTACTCTTCTATCCGGGATTCTGGAAAAACCGTTAAGACTATTTTGCCGGTATAGCTTTGCCGCTCAGGAGAATAAATGGCGTATCGCCTCTAAAGGGGCATAGAATAACATTCTGGGACCGGAGAACCGCATAACCTCCCGCATCCGTTTGCGCATGGCAGGCTTATAACAATGTACGGGACACTTCTTGCACGAGCTTTTTTTCTCTCCGAACGGACAGTGGTCAAGACGGGCATGTGCGTAGCGGAGCAACTCTTCGCACTCCGGACAAAGAGTTGCATTCTTCTCTTTTTTCCGGCAATAGAGACGGATCATGATCTCTACGGTTCTCTTTTCCTGAGTGATACGCGGTTTTTTATCTGTTTCCATTTGTTTTCTTTTCGCTTTGGAGGCTGGCTTCACTTCGGCAAAGATAATAAACTGATCGCATATTCTGCAAAGAACTTCCGCTGGAATGATTGCCGTTGCTGGAAACTATGCGTATCTTTGCGGCATGAGAAAGTTATTATGTCCGCAATGCAAGATTGCTGCCCTATATGTGGTGAATGACCGTAAAGAGCGTCTTTTGGTCTATGTACTCGAAAATGGAGAAGTTGTGCCTAAAGATCCGACAGCTTCCACCGATGGATTTGATTTGACGGAAGTTTATTGTCTGGGTTGTTCCTGGCATGGTTCGCCGAAAAGACTGGTGAAGAGATAGACAGTTGCCGGCACTTCGTCTTTTTTTGATTTATGTCAATAAAAAGAGGGTACGGGATTAGAATCTTTCAACCGGATTTTTCTGTATCTTTGCAGCCAATTTTTAGGACATAGACGTATGGCAACTTCTAAAGAGATGACGGCGGGGCCGGCATTACCTCTGATTTTTAATTTCACTCTGCCGCTTTTGTTCGGCAATCTGTTGCAGCAAACGTATTCGCTTGTTGATGCTGCAATCGTAGGAAAGTTTTTGGGTATTAACGCATTAGCCTCTGTCGGGGCTAGTACATCCGTTGTGTTTCTTATTCTGGGTTTCTGTAACGGATGTTGTGGAGGATTCGGTATCCCCGTGGCACAGAAGTTTGGGGCGAGGGATTATAGTACGATGCGCAGTTACGTTTCCGTTAGTCTGCAACTTGCTGTTGTGATGTCTGTGGTCATAGCCATCTTTACCAGTATTTATTGTGCGGATATCCTGAAGATGATGCGTACACCGGAGAATATCTTTGAAGGAGCGTATGCTTATCTGCTTGTTACTTTCATCGGGATACCTTGTACTTTCTTTTATAATCTGTTGTCGAGCATTATCCGTGCTTTGGGAGATAGCAAGACACCTTTCTATTTCTTGGTACTGGCTACGGTGCTCAATATTATTCTCGATTTATTCTGTATATTGGTACTGGGTTGGGGAGTGATGGGAGCTGCCATTGCTACGGTCTTTTCGCAGGGAGTTTCCGCTTTTCTTTGTTACGTTTATATGTATCGGAAGTTTGACATTCTGCGGGGCACGCCAAAAGAACGGAAGTATCAGTCGAAGCTGGCGAAGACGTTGCTTTCCATCGGCGTTCCTATGGGATTGCAGTTCTCCATTACGGCCATTGGCAGTATCATGCTTCAGAGTGCGAATAATGCGTTGGGTACGGCGTGTGTGGCAGCTTTTACTTCTGCGATGCGTATCAAGATGTTTTTCCTTTGTCCGTTGGAGAGTCTGGGGATGGCTATGGCTACCTTTAGCGGTCAGAATTATGGTGCCGGAAAGCCTGAACGTATTTGGTCGGGGATTAAAGCCAGCACGCTGATGATGGTTATCTATACAGCCGTCACTTTCTTGATTCTGATGGTGGGAGCCAAATCTTTTGCCTTGATCTTTGTTGATCCGTCGGAAATTGAGATTCTGGAGAAAACAGAACTTTTCCTGCATATATCAGTCTCTTTCTTCCCGATGCTTGGGTTACTTTGTATCCTGCGCTATACGATTCAGGGGGTGGGATATACTAATCTCGCTATGTTTTCGGGAGTGTCGGAGATGATTGCACGCATTCTCGTCAGTATTTATGCCGTGCCGGCTTTCGGCTTTATCGCTGTTTGTTACGGTGATCCGATGGCATGGATAGCGGCTGATTTGTTTTTGATACCTGCATTTATTTATGTTTATCGCAGGTTGAAACGCCAGGTGCTGACAAGTGCCGTTGCATAATTGAAGTGTGTGTCAAAAGTCAATATACGTAGGGGAGTTTAGTTACTTTTGACACACACTTTATCATATTTTAGTCTTGTATCGGATACAGCGGGTTACCGCTTTCATCTACATCCGTCCAGTCTTTTACGCTTACGTTACCGAATGATACGGAGTTTTCGTTGATCACTGCACGGAAAAGATATGAATTTCCGGCAGCCAGAATATTGTCCGGCGGGGTAATGGTCGTATTGTAAGTACGTGAGAAACTTTCTCCGTTGACCATCAATTCCATTGTTAAAGCCATCGGGTCGGAACTTTTCAACGGAAGCATGATATATTGAACCGTGAAATCATTGATTCCCATGTTGGCTGGCTTGTCATAACTGACTTCTGAAGAAATGATCCCTGTTGACAGATCCATGAAAGCTCCCGGTTTCGTGGGAGTAATAGTGGCGGAGAGTACTTTGTTGAGCGTAATATTCTCACCTCCTGTTATGGTTATCACAACCTGAGTGGCTACGTGCTGGTAAGTGATGGGAATGTTGACTTGTGAGCTGGTCACATCCTGATGCAGGGCGTGCCACCACAGATAATCCACCCCATTGGATAATGCTTCGGACTTGCCGTTGGTAAAGGTAGGAGCGGGGTTGCTGGAATTACAGGAAACAGCATAAAAACTATAGATATCATTACTGAGATACATTTTATAACTTTGTATTCCCGTCAACACTCCGGGAGAAGAAGTGATATAGTTGCCTTCACCGACAGGCTCTCCCTCTATCGTATTGGTGGTATTGGAAGGGTAGGCACATAACCAGCTCTGCAATCCTTTTCCCATCGGAGACATGGCACGCGTTATATTTCTTCCTTCTACGGAAGCACTGAAAGTAATAAGTGCATCCTTTTTGTCAGGATTGTCACTGTTGCCCTCTTCTCCGCCATTATTTCCTTCTCCGTTCGGATAGGCAACATCCATATAAATGTTGTTTTTGGAGCAGGCTCCTAACAGCAGCACCGCCAGTGCGGATACCGCCAGATACTTTGTAATTCGAAACTTAAAATTCATAGTCAGGTTCTTTTTGAAAGTTAGTAATTACCCCTATATACATTTCAAAAAGAATTTAGTTCATATCGGAAGAAACTATTTTTAGAACTCCGCTTCCTTCTGTATGCAGATGATATCGCCGTAAACGGGATGGCGGAACTCAATATATTCAGCGTGGAGATAGAGCCTGTCCGCCTTTTTTCCATAGAGTTCATCGCCCAGAATGGGGCAGTTCAATCCTTGATGATGGGCGGCATGTACCCGTAGTTGGTGGGTACGTCCTGTTAATGGATAAAGGGCGATGCGTATGTACTTATCGGAATTGTTCAGAATCCGGTATTCGGTAACTGCCGGCTTGCCGTATTCTTCGCTGACCATCTGCCGGGGGCGGTCGAGCGGATTGAGGCAAAGAGGAAGATTGATGGTTCCTGTTTCTTCGAGTTGCTGGTTCAATCCATTTCTATCCAGCAAGGCTACATAACGCTTCTTAATACTGCGATTGATGAACTGTTCCTGCAAGTGTTGATGAACTTCCTTAGTTTTGGCGACAAGTAACAACCCCGAAGTAGCCATATCCAGCCGGTGTACAATCATCGGACCGGTAGCTTCCGGATATTTAGCTTTTACACGATGGTAAACGGAATCCGTCTCCTCTTCCTTTCCGGGAACGGACAACATACCGGATGGTTTATTGACTACCACCAGCCATTCGTCCTCAAAAACAATTTCCAATTCTTCCTTTCTGTGTGCATGGGGCGAAAGTGGATTCCCGTCTACTTTCAGTCCTTGCAGCATATGTTGCAGAATCGGTTCGCATTTTCCTTTGCACGAGGGGTAGTAATAACCGTGATGCCGTACCTCCGTCTTCGGAGAGTTTCCCCACCAGAATTCGGCCATAGCCAATGGTTTCAGTTGGTGAAGGTAGGCATATTGCAGCAATTTGGGCAAGGCACATTCGCCTGCTCCGGCAGGCGGAATTTTGTGTACGGTTTGCTCAAAGATAGTACATAAGTCTTTTATTTCTCCTTTCGCATTCAGCATACGGAACTGTTCGAATAACTTTTGCTGTAAGGCTGCCGAACGTTGCTTCCGTTCGTTTTTTAGTTTTTCTATTTCCGTCTCAAAAGTGATAACCTCTTCTTCCAGCGTGTTGATTCGTTCTTTCCATCCCCGTTCCAATCGCTTGAATTCCGCTTTCTGATATTGACTTTCACGAATAAGTGTGTCCTGTTCTTCTTCGGACAGGGCAGGGGACGATTGTCGGCGAAGTTCCCTTTCTCTCTTTGCTGTCTTTAATTCCTCTTTTGCTTGAATAAGGACCAGCCTTGCTTGTTCCGTTTCCCTGTCCAGTCTTTCTTTTAAGTGCAGATAATGAGGATTGACTTCCAATTCACTGATACGGACATTGATAGCCGAAATTTGTTCTTCTTCTATTTTAAAGAATCCCTGTGGTTGCAGCAAATCGTAAACAGGGGGGACGAAATACGGATGCAGATTCTTTCCTGCCAGATTGCCGGAAAAAGCAGCAAGATAACCGATAGAGGAAGATTCTTCTTCCTGGGTTTGTACGATCAGTACTCCGAACATTTTTCCAAGAGCCAGTTCCTCTAGCCACTCCTTCTTTGTCGAGATATAGGCTTTGACTTCTTCGGCCGCTAATACACATAGCGGATGAGGAGTATAGTTGAAAGGATATGTAAACCTTTCCGGTAGTGCAATATGGGAAACCGGTTGGTCGAAAAAATGTATCATTGACTCTTATCTGAATATCGTTATTGATTGCAAAAGTAAGGCAAATCCGCGAATTTTGTTCTATATTTGTTCTGTAGTTGGAATAAAATAGAGGAATAAAATGGAAGACAAACCAAAATTCGCTTTTGTAGGTAACAGCCACATGGCATTCTGGGCACTGAATGTATATTTCCCTCAATGGGAATGTCTGAACTACGGCGCTCCCGGAGAAGGGCTGGCGTATGTCGAGTCATTTCATGAAGATACATCCGACTGCCAGGTAGTGATTCAGTTCGGGAGCAATGACATTTATCAGTTGAATGAAGAAAATACGGACGATTATGTAGAGCGGTATGTGAAAGCTGTTCTTGCGGTTCCAAAGGTTAAAACTTATCTCTTTTGTATTTTTCCCCGTAATGATTATGATGATTATAGTACGGCTGTGAACAAGTTCATCCGTATGCTGAATGAGAAGATAGTTGCAAAACTGACAGGGACAGGCGTCATTTATCTGGATGTTTTTGATCAATTACTGAAGAACGGCAGATTAAATCCGGAGCTGACTATTGACGATCTGCATTTGAATGGAAAAGGGTATCGGATATTAAGTACGGCGCTGAAGCAGGCATTCAACGGACAGGAGCATCTATGAAATTTTATGTTAACGCTTTTGTCATGTAAATAGGTGGCATATCGTTTATTTTTCCTATTTTTGCCCCATTAATCAATATGTATAACCCCCATAAAACGATGAGACGATGGAAAAAGTTATTATCAACTCGTACGAAGAATTTGAAAAGCTGGTAGGGCAACAAATAGGTGTTTCCGATTATGTGGAACTCTCTCAGGAACGTATCAACCTTTTTGCAGACGCAACACTGGACCACCAGTGGATTCACGTTGACACAGAACGGGCAAAAGTAGACAGTCCGTATCATAGTACGATTGCTCACGGTTATCTGACGCTTTCCATGCTTCCTTACCTGTGGAATCAGATTATTCAGGTGAACAATCTGAAAATGATGATCAACTACGGGATGGATAAGATGAAATTCGGTCAGGCCGTTTTGTCCGGACAAAGTGTGCGTCTGGTGACTACTCTGCACTCACTGACCAATCTGCGTGGTGTGGCAAAAGCCGAAATCAAGTTTGCAATTGAGATTAAGGATCAGCCGAAGAAAGCCCTTGAAGGGATTGCTGTGTTCCTGTATTATTTTAATTGAGTAACGACGAAAAGATAAGATAAGGCTGTTTCCTGCAAAGGAAGCGGCCTTTTGTTTTATTTATTGGATGCAAAATATGTAAATACACGGAAATCGGTTAAAATATCAAAATAATAAGAGGTTTGTCCTCATTGTGGCATCCATAAGCGCCGCTGAGTGTTTTACATATTATATATGTATTCAAATAATCATGAAGCAATTAAAAATTGAGCGTTATGTCTTTAAGTAGTCTTTTAATCATATTTTCATCTTCTTTTATGGCATTGTTTCCGGTGATCAATCCTTTGGGAAACGGTTTTGTCGTCAATGGATTTTTTGCAGACCTCGATCCTTCACAACGAAAAACTGCTATTCAGAAACTAACCATTAACTTTATAATGATCGGTGTAGGCACTTTGCTGATAGGTCATTTATTCTTATTGATTTTCGGTCTGGCGATTCCCGTGATTCAACTGGGTGGTGGAATACTCATTTGCAAGACAGCGATAGAATTGCTGGGTGATTCCAATTCTTCCGATAAAGAAGGGACCAGCCAGAATGTGGACAGCTTCAAGTGGAAGAGCATCGAACAGAAGATATTTTATCCTATCACGTTTCCTATCAGTATCGGTCCGGGCAGTATATCTGTGATCTTTACTTTGATGGCATCTGCCAGTGTGAAAGGTAAACTGTTGCATACCGGAATCAATTATCTGGTCATTGCGCTGGTCATTATTTGTATGGCGGGGATACTCTATGTGTTTCTTTCACAGGGACAGAGGATCATTCAGAAACTGGGACCTGTAGGAAATCAGATCATTAATAAGCTTGTTGCCTTTTTTACCTTTTGCATCGGTATACAGATTTCCGTCACAGGTATATCCCAGATATTTCATCTGAATATATTATGAGTTCGGATGTTCTTTCTTTTCTTTGCTTTGATAGCTTTCAATGTGTTTCTTCTCACTGAACGAATAGCGGGAACCAGTAGTTCCGGTTCCATAATTTCCAGCATGGTACGCAATTCTTGTTGTAGTTCGGGGATGGAGCAGGTCAGTTGATAGGCAAGTTTGATGCAAAGAGACTGCACTCCTGCCGGTTCTTGCCTTGATACCATTCGTTCCATACAGAAATCCAGTAAGTCCACTCGTGGAGGGTCGGCTAGCTGTTGTTGGCATAGCAGGTTCAGTAACATCCTTCGTTTTCCCGAATGCGGCAGGTAAGTGCCGCGTCTATCAGTTCGTCTTGTTTCAGAGTCAGCCACTCTACCTCAGGTTTTGAGAAGTGGGTACAGACCCACAACGCCTGATAAGAGACGATGTCATCCTCATCAAAGATCAGCCGGTAAATTTCCTCTCTGAGCCGTTCGTCTTCTTTTATATAATGAAGCAGTTCCCGTATATTTTCTATATGGAAGCGAGTGGCCAGTTGTGTGCGTAAATCCATTTTTATTTTGGGTTCAGTTATCTTATTTTTTATCGTCGGTCAGTTGTAAGTGCAAGATTGGATACGGCTTGCCCATACTGTCCGTTTCATCCCGTCCGATGATCTCGAATCCCAGATGCTGATAGAACCGGAGAGCCTGGTCGTTGTCTTCGTTCACATCCACCTTGTCGATCTGTTTCTGGCGGATGGCATACTCTATCAATCGCTTCCCGTATCCCTTTCCCTGTTCGTCGGGGTGTACAAACAGCATCTCGATCAGTTCATCACTCAATCCCATGAATGCGGCAATCTTTCCGTGAGAGTTGCGGATGATAAAGAGCGCTACTGCCGGCAGATAGTGGTTGCGTATCAGTGGCTTATAGAACTGGATACTCTCTTCTGTCAGGAAGTGGTGCGTGGAGCGGACAGACTTCTCCCACAGTCGTATCAGTTCGTCGTAATCCTGTTCGGTGGGGCGTGCTATATTGGGAATGTAGTAACATTCATGATCATATATATTCCCGTTATAGGTAAGTTCTGCCTGATGAAGTGTACCTTCGTAGATAAATCCGTTTCGCTTCAGCACTTGTTGCGAACGTTTGTTGTGCGGATAACAGTTGGCAGTGATGAGGCTGAGCTGTAGTTCGTTGAAGCCATAGTTGAGCACGGCTTGCACTGCTTCCGACATGTATCCTTTTCCCCAATATGGTTCGTCCAGCCAATACCCCAGCATACGTACCTGAGGATTTTCCCGTTTCGGATCGGGTACGATGCCGATGGAAGCTATCAATTGTTGTGTATCTTTCAATGTGACAGCCCATATACCTTCCTGTCCTATAAATGCGCTGTGAAGGATTTCACGGGATTCATTCAACGTCTTGTGGGGAGCCCATCCGGCATTATTCCCCAAATTGGGGTTCTGGCAACAGGCAAAGAATGCTTCTGCGTCATTCTCCTGAAAAGGGCGCAGTAGCAGACGTTTCGTTTCGATATTCGGGCATAGAGCCGCTTCGGTTCTTTCTGCTTCCGGTTCTTTCTTGTATACACATTCCAAACGATTTCCGTCGGGGTCGAGTACAACGCTCTCAAAGTATCCGTCGCCCGAAGTGCGTGGTTCACCTGCTATGGTATATCCCTCGGAACGCATTTCTTCCGTAAAGCGAAGAATCTCCTCCTTGCTGGGAAATGTGAACGCAAGATGTGTCAGTCCCCGCCTGTTTTCCTCTATCGGGGTATTCTGCACATCTACCCGACTCATCAACTCCAGAGTGGGACCTTCATCAAAAGAGATAAAGTATGATTCGAACCCCTTCTTGGGATTGATATATTTCTCATTACTTGTCCCGCCCAGAAAGCGGACATAGAAATCTTTTAATTCTTCCAGACGGAAAGTCCAGATGGCGATATGATGTAGTTTCATATAAATCGTACTTAACGTTTTTATACTTTATTGATGTGTCACATATTCGTAAACGATACGTGAGATGTCCGCAATGATTTTACTGTTCTCCTGATTATTCTCTTCGGAATCTTTGACGAAGACGGCTATACTGTAAGCACGTCCGTCGGGCAGGAGGACGAAGCCGATATCGTTGCAGGCTACCTGTTGTCCTTTGGCATTGCGGTCACCCGTCCCTGTCTTGTGCCCGATTGTAACTTCTTTGCCGAGCAATGGAGCAACCAGTCGGTCTTGTCCGGTCTGGCACTCTGTCATTGTCTGATAGATGAAGTCTTTGTATTCCTGCGGGAACAGTGCTTCTTTGCGGAATATCTCCAAGAGTCTCGCGGCGGCCAGCGGAGTAGTCCAGTTTTGATAACACAGACTTTCATCCTGGTGCATATCGTTTTCCGTGCAGACAATGGCACAATCCGTAACGCCCAGGGAATGGATGTACTGGTTCACCGCATCTACCCTCCCTGATATTGAAACAGAATATCACAAGCATTGTTGTCACTTTGTTGCAAGGTGTATTTTAATAAATCCGCAATGTCTATATTGAATCCTCCCTGTGGAAAACTATCCCGCAGCGGACTGTATGTATCGGGCTTTAAATCCTCTTTCTTTATGGTCAGTTCAAAGTTCAATGACTGTTGCTGCTTTCCCATATAATCTGCCAATGCCAGCGCCTGATGAAATTTGAATACACTCATCAATGGATAATGAGTCTCATTGTTGACAGTTACCGTATCTTTTCCGTCGATAATGACGGCAATACCTATTTTCAGCTTTTTTGCCTTGTATGGCTTGCTTGAGTTGATTCTCAAGAGAAAGATTCTGTGCACAGATAATAGTGGGGATCAGACAGAGAAGCAGGATGAATGAGCGCATACTAATTTTTTCATTAATTGGTTTGTATTTGGGTCTTAAGAGTCACAAAGATATAAATACCCTTAATTCCGCAACACTTTGATTTAACTTTATTTATAAGTTCCTGAGCAACAAAAAGTTGCTCAGGATTTTGCCATGTCAGATTTTTCACTTATCTTAGTGTTGCAAATTCAAAACAAGCGTAAATCG